>OGYI01000298.1_pt1 | contig 64139 bp, 51 predicted proteins | sample 1576521 | NCBI WGS metagenome assembly OGYI01 (sample SAMEA3541484, study PRJEB24748) | human gut metagenome | biome: human gut; feature: human-associated habitat; material: faeces | place: China | collected 2012
ACAGAGGATCCTGTAAGGGGCGTTATAAACACGCCGGTCCTTAGGCTGCGTCCTTTGCAGCCTTAGTACCGCTGCGTGGTTATCCGAGCGAAAGCGTCCCCTCTAAGGACCTCTGTATAACCGGGGATGCTGCGGGGACAAAGGACGGCCGATCCCGGTGGCCCGATCCCAACTGGCGAAGCGGGAGCTGCATCGTTACTTTAACTATATGGAAATAAGAATTTGGCATTGTCAACCGGCCGTTAAAATGCTATGATTAATTTGTAATTGTTTGTAATGTGGTTTTTTTCGACAGGTTTTTTATTGTGGAACCGCTTGCAGACAGAATGGAAGCGAAGCTTCCACGGGATTATGATGAAGGCCGTCTCGGACGGCTAAAAAGGAGGATTTTTATTATGAAAAAAGCACTTTCTCTTGCAATTGCTGCTGTGCTTGCTTTCTCTCTGACAGCCTGCGGCAATTCCGGCAGCACCGCTCCTGAAAGCAGTGCAGCCCCTGAAAGCAGCGCTGCTGCAGAATCTGTTGCGGAACCGGAATCTTCGGAAGCTGCTGCAGAAACCACCGAAGCAGGAAATGACGCACTGAAGATCGCCATTGTGTCCAGCCCCTCGGGTGTGGATGACGGTTCTTTTAATGAGGACAATTATAACGGTATTCTTTCCTTTATCGGAAAGCATCCTTCCTCTACGGTAACTCCTGTTAAGGAGCCTACAGGGGATACGGCGGCGGCAGTACAGGCAGTAGCCGATATCGTAGCTGACTATGATGTGATTGTATGCTGTGGTTTCCAGTTCGCAGGTATCACACAGGTTGCGCAGGACAACCCTGATGTTGCCTTTATTCTGGTAGATGCTTTCCCTGCTGATGCAGAAGGACAGGATACGGAAGTGGAAAATATTTATGCGATGCAGTTTAAAGAGCAGGAAAGCGGATTCTTTGCCGGTATGGCGGCTGCTCTGGAAACAAAGAGCAATAAGGTTGCCGTGGTAAACGGTATTGCATATCCTTCCAATGTAAACTATCAGTATGGTTTTGAATGCGGCGTTAAATATGTGAATGAAACCGACGGAAAGTCTGTTGAAATCGTTGAACTTCCTTCTTATGCGGGAACAGATGTTACCGGCGTCAATGTGGGCGGCAACTATATCGGATCCTTCGCGGATGCGGCAACCGGCAAGGTTGTTGGCAATGCCCTTATCGATGAAGGCGTGGATATCATGTTCGTTGCTGCAGGCGATTCCGGAAACGGTGTGTTTACAGCGGCTAAGGAAGCCGAAGGCGTTTATGTTATCGGCTGTGATGTTGACCAGTATGATGATGGTGCAAACGGAGATGCCAACGTTATCCTGACCAGCGGTCTGAAGGTTATGAGCACAAACGTGGACAAGGCTCTGGAAACAATTGCGGACGGTTCTTTTGCAGGCGGCAACGTAACTCTGGGAGCTGATACGGATTCCACAGGTTATGTGAGTGCTTCCGGCAGATGTCAGCTTTCTGCGGATACTATTACAAAGCTGGATGCAGCTTATGAAAAAGTGAAAGCAGGAGACATTGTACCTGCTGCCAACTTCAACGGTATTACTCCCGATGATTTTACAGTAGAGTAAGGAACGTACTTAGGAACTGCGTCTGCAGATCCTGAGAAAAGGGAAGGCGGGCCGGGGTTCCGGCCTGCTTTTTATATATTTCCCGTTGGGGGAAATTGTCCGTCGGGCGGGAAATTGCCTGCCGGGAAGGAAGCAGAAGAATCACCGTCAGGTGATTTTGTACGAAGGGGTATATTTAGGGGATGTCAGCATGAGGCTGATGGCATCCCCTAAGTATATCTTGGAAAAACAGCCGTGGGAAACGGCGGAATGAGAGGGAATGTATGTCGGATTATATTGTGGAAATGCGCCATATTACTAAAAGGTTCCCGGGCATTGTTGCCAATGACGATGTCACGATTCAGGTAAAGAAGGGGGAGATTTACGCCCTTCTGGGGGAAAACGGCGCCGGAAAGTCAACGCTGATGAGTATGCTTTTCGGTATGTACGAGCCGGATGAAGGGGAAATCTATATCCGGGGAGAAAAGGTAAAGATTTCTTCCCCCAACCACGCCACGAAACTGAATATCGGTATGGTGCATCAGCATTTTAAGCTGGTCAGCAATTATACGATTGCGGAAAACATAGTGATGGGTATGGAGCCGGTAAAGAAAGTGCTGGGGCTGTTTCCTGCCGTTGATATGAAAAAGGCCAACGAGGATATCCGGGGGCTTTCCCAGAAATACGGCCTGGAGGTGGAGCCCACCGATGTGATTGAAAACATCAATGTTTCCACACAGCAGAGGGTGGAAATTCTGAAGATGCTTTATCGGAAAGCGGAAATCCTGATTTTTGACGAACCTACGGCGGTGCTCACCCCGCAGGAGATCGAATTTTTACTGGATATTATTAAGGGCCTTCGGGAAAACGGAAAGACAATCATCCTCATCACCCATAAGCTGGAAGAGATTAAAAAGGTGGCCGACCGCTGTGCGATTCTGAACAGGGGCCGTCTTATCGATGTGCTGGATGTGAAGGAAACAAGCACTAAGAAAATGGCCAGCCTGATGGTGGGCCGTGAAGTCAGCTTTGAAACCCCTAAGAAAGAGCCTTCCTTCGGCAGGGAAATCCTGCGGGTGGAAAATATGACTGTTGTGAACCAGGATCAGTTTGAAGTGGTTAAGGATGTATCCTTTTCTGTAAGGGGCGGAGAAATTTTTGCCATTGCCGGTGTCGCGGGGAACGGACAGATTGAGCTGGCGGATGCCATTGCAGGACTGCTTCCCGTCCATAAGGGGAAGATATGGCTTAATGGAAAGGATATTACGGGGGAATCCATCCGTCAAAGGAGTCTGGAAGGGATATCCTATATCCCGGAGGACAGGCAGAATTACGGGGTGGTAATGGATTTCACCTTATCGGAGAATCTGGGACTGCGGAATTATTTTAAAGAGCCCTTTTCCAGAAAGGGAATCCTGAATAAGAAGGCCTTTGACAGCTATGCGGAAACCCTTATTGATAAATATGATATCCGAAGCGGCCAGGGAGTGCGGACTGTTGTGCGTTCCATGAGTGGCGGGAATCAGCAGAAGGCGATCATTGCCAGAGAGGTCGAACAGGAATCGGATCTGATGATTTTCGTGCAGCCGACAAGAGGACTGGATATCGGAGCGATTGAAAATATCCGCAGGCAGATGATCGGCGAAAGGGATAAGGGAAAGGCCATTCTGCTGATATCTCTGGAACTGGACGAAATCATGGATTGTGCGGATACCATCGGCGTTATTTACAACGGGCAGATGCAGAAAAAAGCGGATGCCAAAACGCTGACCACCAATGAGGTGGGAGAATTTATGATGGGGGTGAAGCGGCATGCATAAAAAAGAATCTGTCTTTAAGAGAGTGATAAGCCGGACCCTTGGCAATAAGAAAACCCAGAGTGTGACCATCCCGCTTTTATGTGTACTCATAGGCCTGATTGTGGGAGCCATAGTCATTGCCGTGCTGGGAAAGAATCCTTTTATGGCTTATTATAACCTTCTTCAGGGCTGCGGAATTGCGCCGAAGGCTTCCTATGCGGGACATAAGAGTATACTTACGGACTTTTTAAGCTTTCTCAATTATCTGACGCCTATGATTTTTGCCGCGCTTGCGGTGGCGGTAGCCATGCGTACCGGGCTTTTTAATATCGGTGTGTCGGGACAGATGCTGGCGGCGGGCTTCCTTGCCACTATCCTGGTGGGCTACAGCGGCCTGAATGCTTTTCTGGCGAAGCCTCTGGTTCTCCTGATCGGTGTAGCCGCAGGGGCTGTGGTAGGCGGGCTGATCGGCCTTCTGAAATTTAAATTCAATATCAATGAAGTGGTTTCTTCCATTATGCTGAATTATATCATCCAGTATGTATGCAGCTTCTGTATCAATACATTTTATGTGGATCCTGTTTCCAGGCAGTCAAAGGCCGTTGCACAGTCTGCCCGGCTCACCCTGGCGGATACCGTGGTGGGAGATTTGAAAATGGATATCCCTCTTGGATTTATCCTTGCCCTGATAGCCGTAGTCCTGGTGAAATTCCTGCTGGACAGGACAAAAATGGGTTACGAAATGAAAGCGGTGGGCTTCTCCCGCAGCGCGTCCCGTTATGCGGGGATCAATGTGGGTAAGAATATTGTTGTGACCATGCTTATTTCAGGGGCTTTGGCAGGATTGGCAGGGGTTACCTATTATCTGGGTTATTTCGCTTCCATTCAGCCCAGGGTATTGAGCAGCACCGGCTTTGATGCCATAGCGGTTTCCCTGCTGGGAAACAACAATCCGGTGGGAATTATTTTCTCCTCTCTGCTGATAACCGTTGTGGATAAGGGAAGTACTTATATGAGCTCCGCTGCGGGGATACAGGCGGAGATTGCCGATGTTATTACGGGGATTATCCTTTTGTTCTGTGCATGCTCCGCATTCATCAGATACCTGCTGACACGTATGAAGGATGAGGAAGGGAGGAAGGAGAAATGAATACGGTAATCATAGATGGACTGTCCTTTGCCTTACCGTTGTTTATCATGGCCATCGGCGGTATTTACAGTGAAAAAAGCGGAATTACCAACCTTGCCATCGAGGGCCTGCAGGGATTCGGCGCGTTTACGGGAGCGCTGGCGGCCGTGCTTGTGGCGGGCAGCTTTTCAGGAAACTCGGTCATGCCTTTCTATATCGCCATGCTGTTCGCCGTCATAGGCGGAACGCTGTTTTCGCTCATTCATGCGCTGTTGTGTATCCGGTTCAAGGCAAATATGGTTATCAGCGGCGTGGTTATCAATATCCTCGCCATGGCGATGACTTCTTTTTTGACAAAACAGATCAATGCCGCGGTTTTCGGAGCAGCTTCGGATAAATTTGTGCTCGGGGTATCCAGCCGGCTTACCGTACCGGTGATTTCCAAAATCCCCGTGCTGGGCGCCGTATTTTCCAATATTTATCCCTTTGAAATCGTTATCGTCGTTGTGGCGCTGATCGCCTGGTTTGTCATGTACAGGACCCGTTTCGGCATGCATCTGAGGGCCTGTGGTGACAACCCTCATGCCGTGGATGCTGCGGGAATTGAAGTGGGAAAGGTACGTCTGGTGGCAGTTATGGTCTCCGGGGCCCTTTCCGGCCTTGGCGGCATCTGCTTCGCCTATTCCATTTCCGCTAATTTTTCCAATAATATTTATGTGGGCTATGGTTATCTGGCTATCGCCGCGATGATATTCGGAAACTGGAAGATACTTCCCACCCTGGGGGCCTGTCTCCTGTTCGGTCTGGCCCGTTCCGGGGGCTACCGTATTGTACAGATTATGGAAATGCCCAGCAGTTACCAGGATCTGGTTATGATCCTTCCCTATGTGCTGACGCTTCTTCTGCTGGTATTCTTTTCCAAGCATAACCGTGCTCCCCGCGCTTTGGGAGAAATTTATGACAAGGGCAGCCGGTAAGACGGCAGAGATAACGATAAGCAGAAAAGACAGCCGGCTTTCCGGCTGTTTTTTCTGCCAAATAGCAATAAATGATTGAATCTGCACAGTTTTTGCTGTAAGCAGCTATGGAAAGCGGGGGAGAAAAAGACTATAATGGCATCAGAAAGGGTTACGGAGGGAATGCAGTATGGATAAAGGATATGACAGCCATACCTATGAAAAGGTGGGGCAGTGGTTTGAGGAACACAGGGAAGAAATGGCGGAGGATATCAAAAGACTGGTGAGGATTCCCAGTATTTCGGATCCGCAGGCGGAAACAGGGCCGTTCGGAAAGGCCTGCCGGGATGCGATGGATGAAATGCTTGCCATGGGCCGGAAGTATGGTTTTTTTTCGGAAAATAAAGAATACTATGTGGGTACCATCGGCAGGGAAAAGAAGGACTGGAATAATACCATTGGATTGTGGAATCATTTGGATGTGGTGCCTCTGGGGGAAGGATGGGATTATGCCCCTTTTGATCCTGTGGTGAGGGATGGATATCTCATCGGAAGAGGGGCTCAGGATAACAAAGGGCCTGCTGTGGCCATGCTCTATGTGATGCGGTGTATCAGGGATTTGAAGCTTGATATGAAGCATGAAATATGTCTGTTTGTTGGCTGTGATGAGGAACGGGGGATGGCTGATCTGGAATATTATGGTTCCAGATATCCTTTTCCCGCCTTATCCATGATCGCCGACTGCGGATTCCCGGTTTGTTACGGGGAGAAGGGAATTCTGGAGGGCTGGGCTGCCGCAGACGATTCCTTCAGTGAGGATGTAATTGACCTGTACGGAGGAAGCGCCGGCAATATTATACCGGACAGGGCGGTTCTGGTGCTTCGGGACAGGCCGGAGCTTGAAGAGCCTCTAAGGCAGCTGCCCGAAGCTCTGCAGGCAGAAAAAGAAGAGGGGCAGATACGGATAACCGCCAGGGGCACAAGCCGGCACAGCGCTTTCCCGGAAGGAAGTGTAAATGCCATACATGAGCTGGCAAAAGCGGTATGCGCGTCCTCCCTTCTGAAGGAAGAGGACAGGAAGCTTCTCCATTTTATTGAGGAGGCTACTTCTGATTATTATGGGGAAAGAATCGGCATCGCTTATGAAGATGAGGTGTCCGGAAGGCTTACCTGTGCCGGGACCGTATTGAAGCTTCAGGAAGGGAAAGCGGCTCTGCAGTTTAATATCCGCTATTCGATTACCGCGGATCCGGAACATATGGAAGCTGTGCTTGACGGGTTCTGCAGGACATCCGGTTATCACTGGGAGCTCATACGGAATTCCGCTCCCAATTATTTCCCGAAGGAAAGAAAAGAGGTTGCGCTTCTGACTTCCCTTTTTAATGAACTGACCGGAAGTGATTCAAAGCCTTATGTGATGGGCGGCGGAACTTATGCGAGAAAGCTTCCCAATGCCTTTGGCTATGGAATCGGATCCATGCCGGAGCGTGAGGATGACCGGGCCTCAGAGCTGTTTGCCAAAGGACACGGGGGCGCGCATGAACCCGATGAAGGACTGGATTTGAAAAAGCTTCTGGATGCCGCAAAGATTTATACCATGGCAATGCTTACACTGAACGATTGTGAAATCAGCGGGAATCCGCAGGTTTAAGGAGGAAAAACTATGTATCAGGCAAAAGAAAACAGATATGAGAGCATGAAATATTTTCGCTGCGGAAAGAGCGGTCTGAAGCTTCCGGCCGTTTCGCTGGGACTTTGGCATAATTTTGGCAGCAAGGATAATTTCGACAATATGAAGGAGCTTATTTTCACTGCGTTTGACAATGGAATCACGCATTTTGATCTGGCTAATAATTACGGCCCGGTTTACGGCAGTGCGGAAGATAACTTCGGAAGAATTATGGACAGTGATATGCGTCCTTACCGGAACCAGATGGTAATCAGCACTAAGGCGGGTTATGATATGTGGCCGGGGCCTTACGGGGACGGAGGAAGCAGAAAATACCTGATATCCAGCCTGGATGAGAGCCTTCAGAGGATGAAGCTGGATTATGTGGATATTTTCTATCATCACAGGATGGATCCGGAAACGCCGCTGGAGGAAACCATGCTGGCACTTGACAGTATCGTTAAAAGCGGCAAGGCCCTCTATGCCGGAATATCCAACTATACCGGCGAAGCCATGGAAAAAGCGGCGGCGATTCTTAATGAACTGAAATGCCCTTTTATCATTAATCAGAACCGTTATTCCATTTTTGACCGCACGATAGAAGAAAACGGCCTGAAGGCTTCGGCAGTCCGTAATGGCTGCGGAATCATCGCTTTCAGCCCTCTGGCCCAGGGGCTTCTGACAGATAAATATCTGCACGGGATCCCGGAGGACAGCCGGATAAAGAGAGACGGAAGATTCCTGACGGAATCTGCACTGACGGAAGAAACACTGGGACAAATCCGCGCACTGAACGAAATTGCGGCGGAAAGAGGACAAAGCCTGGCTCAGATGGCTTTATCCTGGATCCTGAGGGACGGAGAAGTGACCAGCGTCCTGATCGGGGCATCCAGGCCTTCCCAGATAACGGAGAATATTCAGATCATCCACAAAATAGATTTTACAAAGGATGAGCTGAAAAAAATCGATGAAATCTGCGGGCTGTAAGACAGAGCATTTACATAAAAATGGAATATAAAACGCCGCCCGGCCGGCATAACCGTCCCTGAAAGACAGGAACGATTACGCTGACAGGGCGGCGTTTCTGCGTCTGATGGAAGGCTACAGATCAGGTGTCCCTCCGGCGCCGGGAAAGTAGAAGGGGGGAATGATTCCGGGGTAAGCTCCCGGCGAGGTGCCGGGCATTCCGGAATTAGGATATACTCCCGGGAAAATCCATCCTGCATCATCATCATGGGCTCGGTTCATTTCCGAATCCCTGTTTACCGGATTACAGCCATCACCGGACATTACGGACTGATCATCCATATCGGAGGCCTTCCCGTCCTCATCGATATTTACGCTGTCCGCAGATCCGGTATTATCCATATTATGGAGCGCTGTCAGATATCCGTCCGTAAAGGCGGATTCCGGAGTGATGCCGGGAACGTTAGCGCTGGGAAATGAAAGTCCGTCATGATAAGGTCTTTTTTCTTCCTTCATGTCTTTCTTCCTCTCTTTTCTATATATTTTCATGTCTGCCCGGTCAGTCTTGCACCGGCTGAACAGACGTATTTTGGCAAACCTTGGGACATTTTGGCCGAATGGGCAGAAATGGCTAAAATGAGCCTTCAAAGTTTGTTAATTAGTATACCTGTTAATGCTTGAAAATATTTAAAAATACGGTACAATAATATTATAAATAAAATTTATAAACGAATTATACGAAATTGTCAGGCATGATTTTTCATCATTTCCCAACGGTTTCGTATATTTTGTAAAAGAGGGGAAAATCGTGGCAATTAAATCCAAGGAACTGGCTAAATTACTGGGTGTATCTACAGCAACCATGTCGCTTGTCCTGAATCATAAGCCGGGAATAAGCGATGAGCTTCGCGGGTCGCTCCTTTCCAGAATTCAGGAAATGGGTTATGGTTACATGATCAAAGAGGCGGAGGAAGCGGAAACGGGCGGCAGTGCGGTATCCGCCAAAAATATTGCTTATATTATTCTTGCCGATCATCAGGAGGAAGGGGATGAGGGCGCTTTTTTTCCGCCGGTAATTGAGGGCGCGGAACGGGAGGCCAGGCGGCTCGGATACCATTTTTCCATCATACATATGTATGATGAGAAGGCGGGGAGGCTTCGGGAGAGTATAAAAAAAGAGCAGTATGCGGGAATGGTGGTTTATGCCGATATGATGAGCCCGGGGCTGAAGAAGGAACTGGACGGGACGGATATTCCGTATGTGATGCTGGACTGCTACGATCCGGATATCAGGGCCAGCTCCGTTACGGTGAATAACCGTCAGGGAATCTATACGGCCGTCCGTTATCTGCTGGAAAAAGGGCATACTGAAATCGGATATGTATCTTCGGGAACATCCTGCAGCTCCCTTGTGGAGAGGCGCCGCTGTTTTTCCTATGCCTGTGAGGATCTGGAAGTGAAGATGTGTCCGGAATGGAATATCGTAACCAATGGTTCGGGACTTGAGGCCCAGGCGTATCTGGAGGAATTATGGAAGAGCGGCGTGAAGCCGCCCACAGCGCTGCTGGTGGAGAATGATATGCTGGCAATTCCCGTGTACAGGGCCTTGAAGCGGGCAGGGTATACCGTACCGGATGATGTATCGGTTATCGGTTTCGACGGGCGCAGTATCTGCAGCATAATGGAGCCTACGCTTACCACAATGCGTGTTCCCCGCAGGCTGCTGGGGAGGACTCTGATCATGCTGCTTAACGGGAAAATTGATATGAGAAGCCGTTCTATGGAGGATGTTCCGATTCGTCTGGAAATGAATGCAGAGCTGGTGGAAATGGCCAGTGTCCGTAAGCTATAGCGCGTAAAGCCTGGAATTTTTTGAATCTCCGAATCGCTGAAAAAATGCGATATATAAATTTAATTTATGAAATTTATAAAAATTAAAAATATTTATAAAAAGTGTTGACAAGTTTATAAACTTGGTATATGATAAAACCAAGTTGAAAGTCATCAACCCACAAAATTAGCCGGTACAGCTACGGCTGTGCCGGCACCCCCCCTTAAGTGTTATTAGCTTATATCTCCGGTTTCCATGCCGGTTTTCGATAACTGATTTGTCAGACATAAAAAACATGGAAGAATAGTCAGGACGTTTATACCAGAAGGTGTGAGCGCCTTTTTACTCCGGGAAGAAAGAATATTTTGAACCCGGAAATGGAAGATTCCTGTAAGCGGGTATGCCTGCTTGCCAGGAACCTTCACCGGCTGCGGCGGATATTGGCTTATTACAGCCAATCCCCCCTCCCCAATCTGCCGCAGCACCCCCCCTCTTTTTTTATTGTTATACATTAAAAATGACCGTCTCTTTATGGAGGCGGTCATTTTTAATTCAGGCAGCGGATGGCCCGCAAGGCAAGGCTCGCTGCCTGAACTGTTTGCTGCATTATCTGTTGGAACTGCCGGATACTATGGCAGCATTCATTGACACATTTTTTCAATGGAGGAAGAAAGCTCCGAAAGCCAGGGGGCATCCAGCGCCTCGATTTCACCCAAATCGCAGGCCGCCGCAATGGCAGGATTTACAGGAAGCTTTGCAATGGCGGAAATATTGTGTTTGGCGGCGACTTCTTCGATATGGCTTTCTCCGAAGATGCTGTGTCTGCTGTGGCAGTCGGGACATTCGTAATAAGACATATTTTCCACGATGCCAAGAACAGGTATATTCATCATCTCCGCCATTTTTACAGCTTTTTCCACAATAACGGATACCAGCTCCTGGGGAGAAGTTACCACAATGATTCCTTTCAGGGGGAGGGACTGGAAAACCGTCAAAGGAACGTCCCCGGTTCCGGGAGGCATGTCCACAAACATATAGTCTACATTGTCCCAGATAACCTCGCTCCAGAACTGGCTTACCGCGCCGGCAATTACCGGGCCGCGCCACAGGACGGGATCAGTATCATTATCCAGAAGAAGGTTGATGGACATGATATCAATCCCTCCCCGGGTTTTTACGGGAATCAGTCCCATTTCATTGGCATAGGCTTTTTCATGCATCCCGAATGCTTTGGGGATGGAGGGGCCGGTAATATCGGCGTCCATAATGGCGGTATGATATCCCTTTTTCTGCATGGAGGAGGCCATAAGGGAGGTGACCAGGGATTTTCCCACGCCTCCTTTGCCGCTGACTACCGCGATGACATTTTTAATGCTGGACATTTCATGGGGCTCCTGAAGAAGGCTTTTGGGATCCCGATCATTGCAGGATTCCTTGCAGGAGGAGCAATTATGGCTGCAGTTTTCACTCATTTGATTGATTCCTTTCACATGTGCTTAGTATTGTTGCGATACCCGGGCATATGGCCGGGGTATCGGAATAACCGGTTATAACGATCGGAAAGCTCACAAAGCGGCTGCTTTGTGAGCTTTGGATTCCTTTCCGGACAGGCCTGGAAGGAAATAAAATTACAGTTCGGTTTTCCACAAACCGTGAAGATTACAGTAAGCATATACGGCAACAGGCTTTGCACCGCCGGTATGGAAGGCTGCTTCGGGAGCTTCTCCGGGAACCAGATCCTTACGGAATCCGCCGTTTTCCAGCTCCAGATAAATCCATTCAATGTGATGCTCTTCCAGCATGGGATGAACGGCGCTGCCTACCTGAACCTTCACCAGTTCTCCCTCAACGGTTACGGCAGGAACGTGCTTTTCTGCGCTGGCGTCTACGGTATTTGCTTTCAGTTCTTCCATTTTCTCACCGCAGCAGATAACAGGAACTCCTGCGTCATGAATCATTTCCACCAGGTTGCCGCAATGTCTGCAGATATAAAATTTTACTTTACTCATATTCTTTTCTCCTTTTCTTTCCGGTTTACCGGATGCAAAATTAATGGTTTTTTATTTTTAAATGCATCTTGTATTAAAAAGATGTCATTCCTTTGCAGTTCTGTTTTCCTGCTCCTGAAGGTTCTGGGGACAATTCTTCCTCCTGCGGCATTCACCCGCGGGGCAGCAGCCGTTTCCGTCACACAGCCGGAAGGATCCGCCTTTTATATGAAGAAGTTTTCCGTTTACGAGGGAATCTGCCATTTTTTTCCGGGCTTCATTGTATATCATCTGTACGGTGGAGCGTGCGATGGACATTCTCTTCGCGCATTCCTCCTGATTGCATCCAAGCAGATCAATCAGCCGGATACATTCATATTCATCAATGGTCATGCAGATGCATTCTTTTTCGCTGCAGCTGTGGTTTACGGGTCCGAAGGTAGAGGACTTTGGCATGCAGCAGATATTCCGTTCCTTAGTTGGCCGGGGCATATCATCACCTCGCATTTCCGGCTTGTGTAATTGGCATATGCTGTTTACATCTTCATTATACATAAATGAGAAAAGATGTCAATAGAAAATGATAATAATTATTGTTTTTATTTTTGCGAGGGTGATCGGGGGAGGGCGGATAAATGCATCCGTCACAGGGGCTTTGGTTCCCTGGTGTCATGGCGGTGGCCTGGCTTTTGTCTCCGGCCCGGGGCGTTTGGGGATGTGGTTGGGGCTCCAGCCTCAAAAACGGGGTGTTTCTAAATGTTCCGTTCAGCCGGGAGGCTGCCAACGCGGCAGAACTCCTCGCCTTAGCGGGCTTCGCCGCTCAGACTCGTCAGACATGCCGCTAGGGACGGCAGTCTCCCGGCTGAACAGAACATTAAGAAACATCACCGTTTTTTCTGATGGAGCCCCAACCACATCCCCAAACGCCCCGGGCCGGAGACAAAAGCCAGGCCGCCGCCATGACGCCAGGGAACGAAGCCCCTGTGACGGATGCATTTATCCTGGGGGATTGTGTGTGGAGGGGGCAAAAAGGGAAATGAGAATTATGGGGGAGGGAAAAGAGGGGGATTTTTTTAAGGATTTTTAAAATTGGTAAAGAGATATTGTAAGTGGGGTGGGTATCGTTTATAGTGGGTAGTGTAGGTGGCGCCCGGGGGACGGGCGGTATAAAGTATATAATATGGATAGGTAAGGAGAAGGGATTATGTATCAGCATCATGAAGAGTCTTTGAAAATACTGGAGGATATGTTCCGGGGGAGGGAGGAGGTAATCGCTCTTGTTTTCGGGGGATCTGTGGCTAAGGGGATGGAGCGGCCGGATTCGGATCTGGATGCGATGGTGATTGTTACGCAGGAGTATTTTGATCAGTGTATGAAGGAGAATCGGACGGCGGAGTGTCTTTCGGGGTGTACTTATGAGGGCGGTTATTTTGATATTAAGTATATGACGAAGGATTTTCTGGAGCAGGCGGCTTTGAAGGGGAGTGAGCCTACGAGGAATTCGTTCGTTAAGTCGAGGGTGCTTTTTTCCAGGGATCCGGAAATTGAGGGGCTTGTGGCGGCTATTCCTGTTTTTCAGGAGAAGGAGAGGGAGGAGAAGCTGCTTTCGTTTTTCAGTGATCTGGAGCTGAATTATAATTATTTTTGGAAGTGCTGTAAACCGGACGGGTATATGAAGATGCGGACGGGGAGTGAGATTGTGTATGCTTTGTATCGTCTGATTCTGCAGGAGAAGAGGGTGCTTTTTCCCTGTAACCGGAGGCTGGAGGCTGCTGTGGAGGGGATTGAGGATAAGCCGGAGGGATTTGTGGAGAAGTGCAGGGAATTTTGTGAGAGTATGGATTCTGATCTGCTGGATGAGATTGTGGAGAGTTATTTTGCATGGACGTCGTATGATTATCCTGAGGATCATAATATCTGTTGTTCCCAGTATTGTCTGGATTTTGAGAAATGGTGGCTTTTCCCGAGGCCGTTGATTGCGGAATGGTAAGAAGTATTCTTTTTAGTAGGTAATATGAGATTTGTGATATAGGATAAGGCATTTTTTTGTGGTATTATGTCTGCGGCAGAAAGAAAAGAAAACAGGATTTAAAAGGAGGAGGCGGCAAATGGAGAAAAAATTGCCTGAATCGTTGCAGAAGCTGATTAAGAAGGTGGAGGAGGCTTTCCCGGAGGATCCCAGGATGGTGCAGTTGTTTATAAACTGTTTTACCAATACTCTGGATACTACGGTGAAGCGGCTTGAGGACGGGACTACTTATATTATTACCGGGGATATACCGGCTATGTGGCTGCGGGACAGTGTGGCGCAGATCCGGCCTTATCTCATGGCGGCGGGAGAGGATAAGGAGATTGCGGACATGCTGGTGGGGCTTGTTCGGAAGCAGTTCTTTTATGTGAATCTGGATCCTTATGCGAATGCTTTTAATCAGGAGGCTAACGGCAACTGCTGGGAGCATGATGAGACGGATATGCTGCCGTGGATATGGGAGAGGAAGTATGAGCTGGATTCTTTGTGTTATCCGATTCAGCTGGCTTATCTGGTATGGAAAAATACGGGGCGTACGGATCATTTTGATGAAACCTTTGTGAAGGGGGTACGCAGGATCCTGGAGGTCTGGCGTACAGAACAGCATCATGAGGAGCGGTCGCCGTATCATTTTGTGCGTAAGAACTGTTATTTTACGGATACGCTTTCCCGGGGAGGGAAGGGTGCTCTGGTTAAGTCGGGGACGGGGCTGATTTGGTCGGGATTCCGGCCGAGTGATGATTCCTGTGTCTATGGTTATCTGATTCCTTCGAATATGTTTGCTGTGGTGGTGCTGGGATATCTGGCGGAGATAGCAAATCAGGTGCTGGGGGATGAAGCGCTTGCGGCGGAGGCGGAAGCTTTCCGGAAGGAAGTGAAGGAGGCCATTGAAACGCTGGCCGTGGTGAAGAATGAGTATTATGGAAGGATTTATGCCTATGAAACGGATGGGTACGGGCAGTTCCTTCTGATGGATGACGCCAACGTGCCCAGTCTTCTTTCGATGGAATATCTGGGTTATGATGGGGATCGGGAAGTGATGGAGAATACACGGCGTTTCATACTCAGTGAAGGGAATCCATATTATTTTAAGGGAAAAGCGGCAGGAGGAATCGGAAGTCCTCATGTGCCTCCTTATTATATCTGGCATATCGGGCTGGCCGTTCAGGGAATGACGGAGTCTTCCAAAGAAGAGAAGCTTCGTATTCTGCAGCTGATGCGTGATACGGACGGCGGGACGGGAATGATGCATGAAGGTTTTCATGTGGATGATCCCACCAAATTCACAAGGGAGTGGTTTTCCTGGGCGAATGCGGTGTTCTGTGAGCTGGTTCTGGATTACTGCGGTGTTCGTGTGGTACGGTAAAGACGGGTTGAAGGAGAGGCTTCAATCTTAATAAATGGGTTTGTGAGGGATACACAGACAGGAGGGTATAAGAATGGGAACATTTTATTTGTTACCGAAAGAAGGAACTTTTTATAAAGCAAATCTGCACTGCCATACGGTGGTCTCCGACGGGGATCTGACGCCGGAGCAGGTGAAGGAAGCATATATGGGGCAGGGCTATTCTATTGTTGCTTTTACGGATCACAACAAATACTGCAAGCATGAGGAGCTGAACGACGAAGGCTTCCTGAGTATTGCGGCATATGAAGCGAATATTGACCAGTTTTCCCCTCATGAGGACGCCTGGCCTTCCCTGAAGGTTTATCATTTTAATTTTTATGATAAATATCCGGAAAGAAGGGAAAAGGAAGAAAAGATTCCCATGCCCTTACGCCGCTATAATGATATAGAGTACATTAACGGTTATATTGATTTGATGAAGACGGAGGGCTTTCTGGCCTGCTATAACCATCCTTACTGGTCTTTGCAGAATTATGAGGATTATAAGGATTTAAGAGGGCTGTGGGGAATGGAGATTTATAACCATGGCTGCGAGCATGACGGGCTGTATGGCTTCCATCCCCAGTCTTATGATGAAATGCTTCGTACGGGGCAGCGGATCTTCACGGTTGCCACGGATGATAATCATAACAGGGAGCCTTTTGATTCCCCGCTGTGTGATTCCTTCGGCGGGTTCGTCATGGTGAAGGCGGGAAGCCTGGATTATTCGGCGGTGATGGAAGCATTGGAAAAAGGAGATTTTTATTTCTCCATGGGGCCTGAAATCAAAGAAGCCTACATACGGGATAACAGGCTTGTGGTGAAAACCTCGCCGGTGGAGAAGATTTTTGTGATTCAGGAGGGGCGTGACTGCTATAAGAAGCTGGCGCCCATAGGAGAATGTATCACGGAAGCGGAATTTGAGATCACCGGCAGGGAAGGGTATATCCGTGTGGAAATCCGGGACGGAAAAGGTCTTTATGCCGGGACCAATGCTTTCTGGATGGATAAAGTCATGGCGGCGCTGGCTGAGTCTGAATAGTTCGGAAAAAGAAAGTCCTGTGCCGGGGCGCCGAGTACAGAAGTGGTATCAATATAAAAAAAGCTCCGCCTGTTCCCTTATGTGGAAACGGGCGGGGCTTTTTGGGATTTCAGCCATAAGGTTAATGGAAGGTATCCACGGAATAGTCATGGTAGTGGAAGCCGAACCATCTTCCGGGCATATCTCCGGGGAAACGGGGCGGAGGCGTCGTTTTAAACCAGAGGGATGTGGAACCGTCCGGGGAAGTGCGTTCCTCCAGAACCTGGGGGGCCGTTTCCTTCACGTGTTCCAGCAGAAGGGCAATGAGCTCCTGCTTTTTATCCTGCCATGCGGGATCTCCGGACAGATCGGTCTGTTCCATCGGATCCTCCTTCAGGTGGAACAGAAGCATCTGGTCTCCGCAGGTGGTGTATACAAGCTTGACCTGGCGGCGCATCACGCAGAAATTCGTATGAAGGCTGTCTCCGTAAAATATCCGATCCTCAGTAAGCGCGTCCGGATTCAGCAGGCTTTGGCCTGTGATGTCTTCCGGAACAGGAATGCCGGCCATTTCCAGGATGGTTGGGTAAATATCTGCGATCTCTGCCGGCCTGTCAACGGTAAGGTTATGGGGAATTCCCCTTCCGGCGGGTGGTACAATAAACAGCGGTATATGGGCGGAGCCTTCAAAGAACAGATTTTTCTGGGACATGTGGTGATCTCCCAGCATTTCCCCATGATCCGAGGTGAAAATGATCCAGGTGTTCCGGAACAGATCGTTTTCCCGGAGCGCGCCGAACAGGCGGCCCAGTTCATAATCAACCTGGGTGATGCAGGCATAATAGGCCCTGCGGGATGCGGCAACCTGTTCGGGGCCGAACAGATGCATATTGGTATTTTCATAGGCGCCCGCGAGGAAGCCCTGAGGCGCTTTCTCCAAATCCCGGGACCAGTCCCCATAGACAGGGGCGGGCATGGGAATATTCTCGTAGAGAGACCAGAAATCCCGGCAGGGGTCAAAAGGCGGATGGGGCTTGGTAAAGCTGGTCCAGAGGAAGAAGGGGCGGGTGGTGTCTCTTGTTTCCAGAAAATCAATGGATTGATCGGTGATCCAGGTAGTGATACTGTCTTTTACATCGACGGTGGAAAGAACCGGTTCCATTTCACATTCACCGATTCCGTGGGCCTTCGGGCGTGCGGATTCCGATTTCCTGTCATATTGGCGCATGTAATCCAAAGGAAGGGTCATCTGTTCAAAGCCATAACAGGCCCGGGCCGGTTCGAAATGCATCTTCCCTTTGGCGCAGGTCTGATAGCCGGCGTCGGTGAGAAGGGCGGGCAGGGTGCGGCGCAGTTTTGTCTGACGGCGCATTTCGGTTTCATGGGTGGCGTTGGATACCACGCCGCTTTCATATCCGTGGCGGCCGGTCATAATGGTGGTCCGGGACGGGACGCAGATGGGGCAGCAGGCATAGCAGCTGCGGAAGCTGGTTCCCATTGCGGCCATGTAATTAAGGTGGGGTGTGAAAATACTGGTGTTTCCCCAGGCGTTGATGGTGTCGAAACGCTGTTGGTCGGTGGTAATTAGCAGAATGTTATCCTGCGTCATGGCAAGTCCTCCTCCAAATTGGTTGTGCTGCGGCAGCTGCCGCCGTTCTCCGGCCTCCGGTTTTCCGGCTCGTGGCTGCTCTCAGGCCGGCGGCATGGTTACTGTTGAAAAGTTTGTATTTATAATCAGTATAGATAGGGAAAAAAGGGTTGTCTATAGCAAAAACGTTAGATGTAGTATATAAAATGTTACACAAAAGTGATATAAGGAAAATAGGAGGGTATTCTGTATAATTTGTGAAAGATGCACAATTTAAAATCACGTTTTTTTACTTTTGAGATAATGTTTTTAGACTACTATATAAGAAATGTTAGATAGAAATAGCGAAATGCATAGTTTATAATTGAGTCATAAAGCGGTCGGAAAAAAGCAGAAGAACGAAGCGTACGCATTCCGGCTGTGTCTCTCCGGCAGGCCGGCTGACGGAGAGAGATTTATCCGGGTCTGTATATAGATTACAGATAACCGGAAAGACGGCAGACGTTTTTTCAGACCTCTGAGGCCGTTTAGTAAAGAGAAAGGGAGGTTTAAAATGGCTGTAAAGGAAAGTAGTATAAAAAAGAAAAGGCGCTGGACCCGTGATGATACGGAGCTTACCATGCTGGCGCTTCCAACCACAATCTGGTATTTCCTGTTTGCTTTTCTGCCTATGTTCGGTATTATTATCGCATTTAAAAAGTACCAGATCAGCGGAGGATTCCTGAACAGTATTATAACCAGTGACTGGATCGGCCTGGATAACTTTAAATTCCTGTTTTCCGCCGGAGATATCTGGATTATTCTGCGGAATACCATTCTGTATAACATTGCATTTATCATATTGAACATTGTGGTTCCGGTTGCGATGGCGCTGCTTATAGGGCAGCTGCATAACAAGAGAATGGCAAAGGTATATCAGACAGCGATGTTCATGCCTTATTTCCTGTCCTGGGTTGTTGTAACCGCGTTGATTTGGGCGTTCCTGAGTTTTGATAAGGGACTGCTTAACAGCCTGCTTGAGTTCTTCGGGAAGGATCCCCATCAGTGGTATATGGAGCCGAAGCTTTGGCCGCCGTTTTTGATATTCATGTATATGTGGAAAAACCTGGGCTACAGCATGGTGGTTTATCTGGCAACAATAACGGGCATTGACAAGACCTATTATGAAGCGGCGGGAATTGACGGCGCTACAGTATGGCAGCAGATGAGATATGTGACGCTGCCTCTTATGAAGACTGTAATCATCATGATGTTTATCATGGCGGTAGGACGTATTTTCTATTCCGATTTCGGACTGTTCTATCAGGTACCCCGTGATTCCAATTCCCTGTACAATGTTTCCTATACACTGGATGTATTTGTATTCAAGCAATTGAAATCTTCCACGACGGGAATGGCATCTGCAGCGGCATTTGTACAATCGGTGGCCGGATGTATTACTATCCTCACAGCCAATGCCGTGGTACGTAAGGTTGACCGCGACAGCGCGATGATTTAAGGAGGTGCGGGATGGCTGAAACAATAAAAAAGAAAAAGAAAAATGAGCCCGATGGATTTGACCGTTTCAACAGAGTGTCCAATACGGCGAACGTCCTGCTGAATGTCATGTTTGTATTGATGGCGCTGGTTTGTATTATCCCGGTGCTGCTGGTCATTGCAATATCCCTTTCGGCAGAAGCGTCAATTACGGAATACGGTTATCATCTGATACCTAAGATTGTATCTTTTGAAGGCTATGAATATCTGGCAAAGCAAAGCACGCTGATTATCCGTGCCCTGGGAGTGTCCCTTTTTGTAACCATAGTGGGAACCGTTCTGGGAATCCTGCTCACCACGCTGATGGGGTATGTGCTTTCCCGTCCCGGCTATAAGCTGAACGGGTTCCTGACAATGGTGGTATTCATCCCCATGGTATTCAACGGCGGCCTTGTATCCACTTATTTTATCACTTCTCAGTTTTTAAATCTGAAGGATTCGGTATGGGCGCTCATATTGCCTCTGGCGGTTTCATCCTTCAATGTAGTTATATGCAGAACCTTTTTTAAGACTACGGTTCCGGAAGAACTGATTGAATCGGCGAAAATGGACGGGGCGAGGCAGTTCACCATATTTTTTAAGATTGTGCTTCCCATATCCCTTCCGGTGCTTGCCACAATCGGCCTGTTCCTCTGCTTCGCTTATTGGAATGACTGGTATCAGTCCATGCTGTATATTGATGACCAGAGGCTGTATTCCCTGCAGGCGCTGCTGAACGCCATTATGACCAATGTGAACATGCTGGCTCAGAATGCGGCGGCCATGGGAGCGAGTATGGCGGATACGGTAGCCAATATGCCCAAGGAGGCGGCACGTATGGCAATTGTTGTAGTAATCGTACTCCCGATTGCCTGTGCATATCCTTTTTTCCAGAAATACTTTATATCAGGACTTACCGTTGGTGCGGTGAAAGGCTGATATAAGTGATGAAAAGCTGTCGTACCGGCAATTTATTGCCGGAGGATATAAAAAATTATAAGGAGGTTACTATGAAAAAGAATGTAGTTAAAAGACTTTTGGCTATTGGACTTTCCTGTGTACTCGGTATGGGTATGCTGGCAGGATGCGGTTCCAAAGACAGCGGTGCAAGCACACCGGCAGGAGAAACAGGAGGTGCTGCCGCCGCAACAGAAGGCGCAGCGGCAGAATCTGCGGCAGACAGCAGCACAACTGACAAGGCCAGCGGAGATATCCCCACACTGATTTGGTGGACGGTAGGCGGAACCACTCCCAGCGATTATACGGATCGTCTGGCAGATATCAATGAATATCTGGTGGAAAAGCTGGGCGTGAAAATTGATATCAAGGTGGCAGGCTGGGGCGATTACGATCAGAAGATGAATACTATCGTTAACTCCGGTGAATATTTCGATATGATGTTTACCAACAATACCAATTACAGCAAGTTTGTAAACCTGGGCGCATTCGAGAACATAACCGATATGGTGCAGTCTAGCACTCCGGATTTGTACAGCTTTATTCCGGAAGAGCTGTGGAACGGCGTAAAAATCGGCGGAAATGTATATGCGGTTCCGACCTACAAGGATTCCTCCGTTACCCAGTTCTGGTATTTTGATGACCAGTATGTACAGAAATATAATATCGATCTGGATTCCATCAAGACGATGAAGGATCTGGACGGCCCGTACCGTGCAATAAAAGAAGGGGAAGGCAAGAGTTTTTATCCTCTGCAGATGGCACAGGGCAGCCCGTTCAATGGCTTCTTTAACGAATATGACGGACTTACCGCAGGCCTTCAGCCTATGGGCGTAAAGATTGATGACGAAACAAGAACTGTAGTTTGCACACTGGAACAGCCTGATATCATGGAAAACCTGAAGCTTATGCATCAGTGGTACATGGACGGCATAATCAATCCGGATGCCAACGTTCTTACCGAAGTTCCCAAGAAGCTTCCTTTCTCCTCCGCACAGGGATGGCCCAGTGCAGCAGCTACATGGCAGACACTGAACGGCGTGGAGAAATATGATGTATTCAAAGTGTTCGGACCTTTGTATTCCACAGAAACCATCCAGGGCTCCATGAATGCCGTTTCCGTTAACTCCAAATACAAAGAAGAATGTCTGAAGGTTCTGGATCTGGTTAACAGCGATTCCAAATTCCGTGATATGCTGGCTTATGGTGTGGAAGGAAATACCTTTGAATACGTAAGCGACGGCGTTATTAAGAAGCTGAGAGACGACTGGCCGCTGGCTGCTTATACACAGGGAACATTCTTCAACATGTCCATTACGGAAGACGCAGATCCCGAGCAGTGGGAGCAGGTTAAGAAACAGAATGAAGAAGCAGCTTCCTCTGTATGTCTTGGATTTGCACTGGATATAACCAATATCCAGAATGAAGTTGCCAACTGCCAGGCAGTTTGGGACAAATATAAATATGATATGTTAGTAGGCGCATCGGATCCGGAAACCACGGTTCCCAAATGTATTGAGGAATTAAAGAATTCCGGTCTTGATACCATTATTGAAGAAACACAGAAACAGATTAATGAGTTCTTTAAATAAAGTGAAATCGTGTACTTGCGGTGACCTTTAGAAACCAGCCTCCTGGCGTGAACTTCGGACTCCCAATGTTCACGTCAGGGGGTTTTTCCTTGTTGGCGGATACAAATATGGGTATAATGGGAGTGAAGGCAGAAGGAAGATTCTGGCTGAGTAAGGCATAAAAAGGAGTCCGCTATGAGAAAAAACAGCATATCTTTCCTGAAAATAAAGGTTTACAGGAGAAAGTTCCTGGGAACAACCATTGCTATTTTGCTTCTGTGTACCATATGCTTTATCGGTGTGACCACATTTTTTACCAATATATGGGCGGGCCAGCAGCGGCAGGAGGCCCAGGATGCCTTTTCCGTGATTGAGAGGAAAATAGGCACTATTAAGGATCAGCTGAATGAATATATCGAGGGCTGTTATGCCAGCCGTACCATGATGCAGGATGCCATGGCGCTGTTTGCTGCCGGATCGGAGGAAGAATATCTGGAAAAGAGGCTTGCCAACAGCCGTTCCACTTCCGCCCAGATTTCTTATATGCCGGGGGACATGAAGAAGCTGTTTATCAACAACCGGACGCAGATAAGGGGGGCCACCTTTATTTCAGAGAGCGGAATTAAGGCGGTATGGCAGGACAGAGTGTCCGGTGACATGCATGTTACTTTTGATCTGGATCGGGAAGAGTCGGCTCTGGGAATCCCGGGATTCGGGGACATGATACTCGCTTCTTATGAAATCCGTGATCCGGATTCCATCGGCCGTCAGCTGGGACGCCTTACCTTCTGGGTGGATCGGGATGATTTATTCCGCGGGGTGAACCCATCCGGGGCCTGGGCCGTTATGCAGGAGGGAAAGCCTCTTCATACGGATTATACCATGGAGAAGGAATGGAACTGGATCCGGGCGGCGGAAAACCTGGAGGAGAGTCAGGGAGCCTTTTTCGGAAGCGGCTACGATCGGATTTTTTATACGGTTTTTCCGTCCAGCCAATATAATTTTTCCTATATTTGTGTGATTAACAGTAAGATGCTCTGGCGGCTGAACCGGTCGGCGCTGATCGGGATCAGTTTTGTCCTGATCATTCTGGCAGGGGGCGCTGTCCTGGTATCCTTTGTGGGAATCCGGAATGATGCCAGGTTCCTTTCCTATATCATGCAGATGCTGGGAGCTATGGAAAACGGTGACTTTTCCGTGGCTAAAAATCTGGAAATCCATACGGAGCATAAAAATGAATATGGAAGAATAGCCATCGCTCTGAAGGATGTGAGCCAGAAGCTGGAGGGGTATATCCGTACCGAGTATGTGATGAAGCTGAAGCAGCAGGAGGCGGCCATGCGTGCCCTGAAGCATCAGATTAACCCTCATTTTCTTTATAACACACTGGAGAGTATACGTTCCAAGGCGCTGGTGTGCGGGGATGAGGAGACGGCGGAGGCCATCACACAGCTGGGCAGCCTTTACCGGAAAATTGTCCATTGTCCGGATGTGATAACCATGAAGGAAGAAAAAGATCTGCTGGAATTATATCTGCGCCTCATGTCACTTCGGTTTGCGGGAAATTTTGTGTATCAGCTGGAGTTGGAAAAGGATCTGGAGGGCGTTCGCACCCCGGGGTTCTGGCTGCAGCCGCTGGCGGAAAACTTTTTTTCCCATGGTTTTGACAGAAATAACGAATTCAACCTTCTGATTCTGGAAATACGTTCTGAAGGAGGCGGCGTAAGAGCCCTCATGACGGATAACGGGCTGGGGATTGCAAGGGAGCAGCTTGAAGCGATAAGAAAAAATATGCATGAAGGAAGCGACGATCCGGACGCGGATATCGGGCTCCGGAATGTATATATGAGACTGCAGTATTTTTACGGGGAGGATTTTACAATGGAGATCGGGAACAATCCGGAGGGAGGAGCCAGGATTTCCGTCTATATCCCCACACAGGCAGGCAAGGAGGAGACTGATGTACACGTTGTTGATTGTGGATGATGAGCCAAACATCCTGGAGGGAATCAAACGGCTTCTGGACTGGAAAAGCCTGGGAGTGGGCAGGATAGAAACCGCCCGCAGTTCTCTGGAGGTAATGTCCAATATCCTTGACTGGAGGCCGGATATCTGTCTGATGGATGTCTGTATTGGAAACGATAAAGGGTATGAGGTGATTAACTGCCTGAATAACCTGGGGGTGCGTTCCAATTATGTGATGATGAGCGGTTATGATGAATTCAGCTATGCCTGCGAGGCTATCCGCTGCGGCGCGCTGGATTACCTGCTCAAGCCCGTGGAGAAAAAGAAGCTTTTAGAGGTGGTCAGGAAAATCATTGTGGAAAAGCTTCATGGAACCATACCGGAGGAGGATGAAAAGAAGAACTGTGATCCTGTGCTGGATATGGATTATGATGCCATGTCCCCTCTGATACATAAGATCGTAATGATGGTGAGGGTGGAATATGGCGGGCATATTTCCCTGAAAAGCATAGCGGATAAATTCCGGATGAATTCCACCTATCTGGGCCAGATTTTTATCAAGGAAACAGGAATGAAATTTTCCGAATACCTGATGTGTTACCGGCTTTATGTAGCCAGGGAGAGGATCCTGAATTCCGATGAAAAGATCGCAGTGATTGCGGCGGATGTGGGGTATTCCAATATGAATTATTTCTATCAGCATTTTCATGGGTATTATCATACCACACCGTCGGATATGCGGATGAGAAAGTGAGCAGGGGCGGTAATATAAGCCTGCGGTTTTGTTAAGGCAGAAAAAGAATACACAAAAATAAAAGGAGAAAAACAATGCGTGTAATTATGTTTGATATTGACACCCTGCGGGCAGACCACATGGGGTGTTATGGTTATGGAAGGGATACCACACCGGTGATGGACAGCGTGGCGCAGCAGGGGGTATGCTTTGACAGGTATTATTGTCCGAATGCCCCGTGCCTGCCCTCACGTGCATCCCTGATTTCCGGGCAGTACGGTATCCATAACGGGATTGTGGGACACGGCGGAACCGCCGCGGATATGAGGCTGCAGGGAGCGAGCAGGAGCTTCACGGATGATATGTCGGAAAACGGTTTGTTCATGCAGTTTAGAAGAGCCGGTTTCCATACCGTATCCTTTTCCTCTTTTGCCGAACGCCATTCCGCATGGTGGTTTAATGCAGGTTTTAATGAATGCTTCAATGTAGGAAACAGGGGAGGGGAATCGGCGGAAATGGTGACTCCCCATGTGCTGGACTGGCTGGAGAGAAACGGTGAGGGGGATAACTGGATGCTGCATGTGCATTACTGGGATCCTCATACCCCGTATCGTACGCCGGCGGACTATGAGAGCCGGTTTCAGGATACGCCGCTGCCGGACGACTGGATTACAGAGGACATTTTCAAAGAGCATCTGCTCCATATCGGCCCTCACGGAGCCAATGAAATCAATATGTGGAACGACGATACCTTTAAGCAGTGGCCCAAGCATCCGGGAAGGCTGGAAACAAAAGAGGCGGCAAAGCATCTGATCGATCTGTATGATGACGGCGTGCGTTATACGGATGACAATATCGGCATGATTCTGGATTACCTGAAAGAAAAAGGCCTCTATGATGAGGATTTGGCGATTATTATAACCGCGGATCACGGAGAGGACCTGGGAGAATTCGGGGTATACGGCGAACATGGCATGGCGGACGAACCGGTATGCCGGATACCCATGATCATAAAATGGCCCGGTGTGGAGGGCGGCAGGCACGTGAATGGTTTCCATGACAATGTGGATCTGCTTCCTACCGTGCAGGAACTGCTGGGGACGGAACGCTTCGGCAGCTATCATTACGACGGCGTTTCCTATGCAGGAACGCTTCTGGAAGGGACAGACTGTTCCAGGCCTTATGAGATACTGACCCAATGCGCCCATGTGTGCCAGAGGAGCGCACGGTTTGATCATTATGTATATATCCGTACCGTACACGGCGGCTATCATCTGCTGCCGGATGAAATGCTGTTTGATCTGGAGGCGGATCCCCATGAGCAGCATAATCTGGCCCAGGAACGGCCGGATCTGTGCGCAAAGGGTGCAAAGCTGATACTCGACTGGAATGATGCCATGATGAAAACCTCGGCGTATGATGCGGATCCGATGTGGACGGTTATGCGTGAAGGCGGACCGGAGCACTGCAGGGGACATCTGCAGGCTTATATGGAAAGGCTGAAGGGTACGCCCAGGGAATATGGGATAGAGCTTCTGACGGAAAAATATAAGGGATTTGAATAAGAGGAGAAAAAGCCATGTATTTCATACCACAGCCCAGAAAAATTGAATTTAAGGAAGCGAAAGAAGGGCAAAACGGATTTGTCCTGTCTTATCAGGGATATATCGTGCTGGATCCCTCCTGCGGGGACGGGCTCACCCGGCAGGCGGCGCTTGTACAAAAGGCGCTGGAAGAAAAGCTGGGGTTTGCCCTGGCTCTTACAAGAGGGGAAGGCCGGAAGGGCGATGTGATTTTGGAGCAGTGCCCGCAGATGGGAAAAGAAGATTATATTCTGACGGTGGATGCGGAAAATGTCCGGATTACCGGAGGGGAAGCGGGAGTCTGGTACGGCTGCCAGACCTTGCAGCAGATGGTGGAGCAATGCGGCGCGGTCCTGCCCTTTGTACAAATAGAAGACGGTCCTGATATCCCCAACAGAGGTTTTTATCACGATGTCACAAGAGGAAGGGTGCCCAAGCTTTCTTTTCTGAAAAAAATGGCCGACCGTATGGCTTACTATAAAATGAACCAGCTGCAGCTGTATATTGAGCATACGTTCCTGTTCCGGGATTTCAGTGAAATCTGGAGGGATGATACGCCGCTGACTGCAGAAGAGATTATGGAACTGGATCAGTACTGCCTGGAGAGAGGAATCGAACTGGTTCCCTCCCTGTCCTGCTTCGGTCATCTGTATAAGGTGTTAAGCTCCAAGGGGTACTCTCATTTATGTGAGCTGGAAGGTGCGGATCAGATGCCTTTTTCTCTGCGGGGCAGGATGCATCACCATACCATCAATGTGACGGATCCGGAGAGCCTGGAATTCATAAAGGGAAAAATCCGGGAATTCATGCCGCTGTTTACTTCCAGACAGTTTAATATCTGCGCGGACGAAACCTTTGATTTAGGGAAAGGCAAGAGCAGAGCGGCAGCCGAAGAAAAGGGCGTGGATCGGATTTATATTGATTTCGTGAAGGCTCTGTGCGAATTCCTGGTGGAGAACGGAAGGCGCCCCATGTTCTGGGGGGATATTATATGCGGATTCCCGGAAATGATTAAAGAGCTTCCGGAGGAAACCATATGCCTGAACTGGGGATATGCCAAATATCAGAGAGAAGATGAAACAAAGTGGCTGTATGACGCCGGAGCGGTGCAGTATTCCTGTCCGGGAGCCTGCGGCTGGAATCAGTTCGTGTATCTCATTGAGAATTCTTACGAGAACATACGCCGTATGTGCAGCTATGCGATGAAGTACCATTCCATCGGTGTCCTTAACACAGACTGGGGTGATTTCCTTCATGTCAACCATCCGGAATTCGGTGTTGTGGGCATGATATACGGGGCCGCTTTTTCCTGGAATGGAAATATCCCGTCTTTTGATGAGATCAACAGGCAGATTTCCAGGCTGGAATTCGGGGATGAAGAAGAGCGGTTTGTCGGAATCGCCGCTTCTGTGGCGGCTCAGAAGGCTTTTGACTGGGAGACGGCCATCCGGTTTAAAGAGCTGGGAGAGGTTCCGGAATTTACGGAGGATCACAAGGCTTATATATCGGAACACCTGGGAGATATGGACGGGGTGGATGAGAAGAATAAGAGACTGGAAGAAATCAGCAGGGACTTTTACAGCAGTATCGTTCATTTAAAGGTAGGCAAAAGAGCGCTTGTGAAGCCCTATCTGGCAGCGGTGGATGCCGTCCGTCTGTTTAATGAACTGGGTAAGGTCGTGACAGCAAGAGAATACGGACGTACCTACAGCAGCATGCCGGATGCATGGAAGCTGGCGGAGGAGCTGGAAAAATGGCTGTATCATTATAAAGAAATCTACCGCAGTGTGAGCAAAGAATCCGAGCTTTACCGGATACAGGAGCTTATTGTCTGGTACGGGGATTATCTGCGGATGAAGGAGGAAAAAGAATGACGGAGAAAACCTTACATACGGGCTGGAAAATGCGCCGTCTTGGTGAAATGGAATGGCTGCCGGCCACGGTGCCGGGCAGCGTTTACGGAGATCTGCTGGCTAACGGCAGGATGGAGAATCCTTTTTGGAAGGATAACGAGGATAAAGCCCTGGAACTGATGGAATATGATTATGAATATACCATGCAGTTTGACTGCCCGGAGGATATTCTGGATAAGGACAGAATCCTGCTGCATTTCGACGGGCTGGATACCATTGCCGACGTATTCCTGAACGGGGAACATCTGGGAGATGCGTTCAATATGCATCGCATCTGGGAATATGATATCCGTGAAAAGGTAAAGCCGGCGGAAAATGAACTGAGGGTGGTACTGCATTCTCCCAATAAATATATCCGGGAAGCCTTCCGGGAGTGCCGGACATTGGGAAATGACGATACACTGGAAGGGTTTGTGCATATCAGGAAAGCCCATTATATGTTCGGCTGGGACTGGGGCGCTCATCTGCCGGATGCAGGGATTTTCCGCCCGGTCACCCTTCTGGGGATTGACAGAGGGCGTATCGATAATGTGCTGATATTACAGCAGCATGAGAGAGTGCCGGAAGCCGACAGTGACAGGGCGATAGCCGCTCTCGGAAACCGCTCCGTCAGCAGGGTTACGCTGCAGCTGCAGGTGACGGAAGAGACGGCAGGGATTACCGACGGTGTCCCGAAGCTGATGGACGTAACCGGAGGAAGGGTTTTCGGCGGATGCGGCCAGCATATGAGTTATCAGGCGGAAATCACCGCGCCTGACGGGACAAAGGCTGTTTATGAGGATTCTCCCACAGAAATCGTAATAGAAGAGCCGAAGCTTTGGTGGCCTAACGGCTATGGCGCACAGGATCTTTATACCATTAAGGTGGTTCTGTATTCAGACGGCAGGGAAATAGACTGCTGGGAAAAACGGATAGGGCTGCGTACCATGAACATGCGCAGGGAAAAGGATGAATGGGGAGAATGCTTTGCCCATGAAGTGAACGGCGCGGCGGTTTTTGCCATGGGAGCGGATTATATTCCGGAGGACAATCTTCTGGGCAGAGTGACGCCGGAGACTACAAGGAAGCTTCTGGAAAAGGCAAGGTTTGCCAATTTCAACGCGATCCGTGTATGGGGAGGCGGCTATTATCCCAGCGACTGGTTTTATGATATCTGTGATGAGCTGGGTCTTATGGTCTGGCAGGATTTCATGTTTGCCTGTGCGGTATACGAACTGACTCCTGCTTTTGAAGCCAATATCAGACAGGAATTCATTGAAAATGTGAAACGCATACGCCACCATGCGTCCCTGGGATTATGGTGCGGCAACAACGAGATGGAGCAGTTCGTGTTTGAGCGCAACAGCTGGCTCACCAAGGCGAGCGAGGTAAGGGATTATTTCCTGATGTTTGAACGGATTATCCCGGAGATCGTCCATACCTATGATCCCCAGACCTTCTACTGGCCGGCAAGCCCTTCTTCAGGCGGCTGCCTGGATGAACCCAATGATCCCAACCGGGGAGATGTGCATTATTGGGCGGTATGGCACGGAAACAAGCCATTTTCAGAATACAGGAAGTACTTCTTCCGGTATGCCTCCGAGTTTGGCTTCCAGGCGTTCCCGTCCCTGAAGACGATAGAAACCTTTACCGATGATCCGGAGGATTATAATGCCTTTTCCTATATTTGCGAGAAGCATCAGCGCCAGTACAGCGCCAACGGTAAAATTATGGGGTACATGCAGCAGACTTATAAATATCCTTCCGGTTTTGACACCTTCATTTATGCCTCCCAGCTGCTGCAGGCGGATGCCATCCGTTATGGGGTGGAGCATTTCCGGCGCAGCCGCGGCCGCTGCATGGGAGCCATATACTGGCAGCTCAATGACTGCTGGCCGGTGGTATCCTGGTCGAGTATAGATTATGAAGGCAGGCTGAAGGCGCTGCATTATTATGCAAAGCGTTTCTTCGCCCCGCTCCTTCTTTCCTGTGAGGAACAGGGAATGATGAGCGCGGAAGCCAACATGAACCGGGAACATTTTGAATTTGAAAAATCCATCCGCCTCAATGTGGCGAATGAAACTATGAAAGATGCGCAGGTGACCGTTCGCTGGGCGCTGCGGACTCCTGATGCACAAATCGTCAGGAGCGGAGAGGAAAGCCTTATGGTTCCGGCGCTCACCAGCGTCTGGCTGGATAAAATCCTATTCCCTGAAGCACAGCTTCGTACCAACTACGTGAGCTATGAAATGGAAATGGACGGCGAGATCCTTTCGGAGGGAACGGTTAACTTCTCTTATCCCAAGTATTTTGCTTATATGGATCCACAATTGAGCTGTGAGGCAGAAGGGGATGTGATAACCGTAAAGGCGCAGGCCTATGCCAAGAGCGTGGAAATACGGAATGAAGAGGATAATCTGGTGCTGTCCGATAACTTCTTTGATATGAACGCCGGAGTAAAGCGGGTTCGTGTGCTGGAGGGAAATACGGATAAGCTGATGGTCAGAAGTGTATTTGATATTAAGTGATGGGATTGACTGAATGATTCTCTGCTGTTATAATAAGTAAAGAAACAAAGAAACAAAGAAACAAAGAAACAAAGAAACAAAGAACTGGGTTCGGAAGGGATTATTATGGCAGCAGAGAACAGGGTTGAACGGAAAATAATAAGTATATCATCCAAGCGTCAGGTCACAATCCCTCAGAGATATTACGAATTGCTGGGGTTTGGCAGGGAAGCGGAATGTATCCTCAGGGACGATGGTATTTTCATACGGCCTGTGAAGGAAATGCAGGGGGAATTTGCAGAACAGATTCTGGAAGAACTTATAGAAGAAGGGTATAGCGGACCGGAATTACTGAGTAAATTCAGGGAGAAAAGTAAGAAGATTCGTCCTGCAGTGGAAAGTCTGATCGCAGAGGCAGATGAAATTGCTGCTGATGGCTTTTGTATCCCCATAGACAGACTTTTTTCTTCGGAGGATGACTAGAATATACGAATCAGCTGGTCAAACGGTGGTAATTATTTTAGCCGGAACCAGAGAAAAATTTTATGAAGAATTAAAAAGATATATCAGATAGAGATAAAGGCGTTACTGTGTGCACTCGTAGAGGGTAAAACGTAACGTCTTTTTATCTGTCTGTCAGGCATTTGGTCATATTGCCGTCTTGCTCCTGTATGGCGCTTTGTGATAGTATTTATTTAAGCCGTGCTTCGTATGAATGATATGCAATAAAGGAAAAACTGCGGAAAACCATCACGGCATATATGAAAAACAGGGAGGCCAGTAATGAGCAAAAGAAAAGTTTTATTCCTGATGACCGATTCCCAGCGCGCGGATATGCTTGGCTGCTATGGTAATCCGGACATGCATACACCGAATTTGGACAGGCTGGCGGAACAGGGCATCCGTTTTGATAAGGCGTATACCACACAGCCTCTGTGCCAGCCGGCCAGGGCGGGTATCTTTTTAGGCTGTTATCCTCATTCCTGCGCGTCATGGTCTAATTCCATGGGTGTTTCCGGGAATGTGCAGAGTATCGGAAAGCGTCTGTCCGATCATGGGGTACATACGGCCTATATTGGCAAATGGCATCTGGACGGAGGCGATTATTTCGGCCTAGGCAGATGTCCGGAGGGCTGGGATGCAGATTACTGGTATGACATGAGAAACTACCTGGAGGAGCTTACTCCGGAGGAAAGAGTGATATCCAGGAGGACGGACAGTATTGAAAAGTATGATATTAAAGAGGAATTTACCTTCGGCCACAGAGTGGCGGACAGGGCGATAGATTTCCTGAAAAATTATAACGATGAGGATTTCTTCTGTGTGGCATCTTTTGATGAGCCTCACGGGCCATATCTGTGTCCGAAGAAATATGTGGATATGTATGCGGATTATAAGCTGCCCCGTCCCGGGAATTTTGATGATACCCTGGAAGACAAGCCGGAATTCCAGAGACTGTGGGCCAGGCCATTCCGTCATCTGACGGAGGATCCGGAGTTCAGGGCTTCCCATAAGGAGTTTTTCGGCTGTAATACATATGTGGATTATGAAATCGGAAGGGTGCTGGAAGCGGCGGAAAAATATGCGCCGGATGCAGTGATTATTTATACGTCGGATCACGGCGACATGCTGTTTTCCCATTCCCTGACCGGAAAAGGCCCGGCGCCTTATGAAGAGAATGCGCGGATCCCTCTTTTGATCAAAGGATTTGGAAGCAGGGTGGATGAGAATCCTGTTTCCCATATCAACCTGGCTCCGGCTGTCTTTGAGATGATGGGGATTGATATCCCGAAAGCCTTTGAAGGAAAAAGCCTGTATCCGGAGCTGGCAGACGGCAGCGTGCGTGTGAATGACCATATTTTTGTGGAGTATGGAAGATATGAAGTGGATCATGATGGGTTTGGATCCTTCCAGCCCATGCGCTGTATTTTTGACGGCAGGTATAAGCTGGTTATCAATCTGCTGGATACGGATGAGATGTATGACCTGCAGGAGGATCCGGATGAAATGGTGAATCTGATTCATGAGGAAAGGCTGAGCCAGGTCCGCAATAAGCTTCATGAAGCCCTGATTGATCAGATGTACCGGACAAGGGATCCCTTCCGTTCGTATCATTGGGAGGATCGGCCATGGCACAGAATGGAGCGTGACTGGGACAGCCGCCATATGACCAGACAGAGGGAAAATGAGGAATATGAACCCAGACAGCTGGATTATGACACCGGACTGGAAATGGAATCCGCAGTAAGAAAAAAATAAAAAGGCTGTAAAAAGGGAGGAAGCCAGTACCCATGGGGTACTGGCTTGAGTTATGAAAAAGAGTATCTATATTGAAAAAGCGTTATTGGCTTTCTGTGATTATAGGATACCTTATAATTGTGACCTTTTTGTGTTATACGATTGAAGTTTCTGTGAAGTAAAACGAAAGAATTTACTAATTATTATTTAAGAAAATATCAATTTGTACCTTTTCAAAAAGATATCGTACATGGCACTTAGATGTATCGTGAGTTTGCCAACACCATTATGAATCGTTCACATTGAATGATATCATTTTGCCTGGTTATCAAGATATTGCTGCAGTTTTCGGATTTGCCGAAAGGAGCAAGGGCAGTAGGAACCATCATCCAGGACAATTTGACAAGAACTTTTTTGCAATGCACGAATATGCTCTGGATTTATAAGGAAGGAACGGTGACACAATAAGAAGCCAGGACACATATTTGCTGTTTCACGAAGTGTTTGCCGGCAAATATAAATCCCAGTTTTTGTATAAAGCTTGATACAGTGGGATTCGATAGCTTCTACATACAGGATTTCCTTCGGATAAAAATATAGTTCTTGATCAGGAATATGAAAGTGAAGGCGGAACTCTTTATTTAAGTGCGGTTTGCGAACTTCCTTAACAATATGCTGGAGGCATAGCAAAACATCAGCTATATAATTGGGGGAATCCTTTAGTAAATAGTCAAGTGCTTCGACTTTATGGCGGAAAGTCTCCATTGCCATTTCTTCATGAGTAGTAGTAAAAATTAAATAAGCGCATGAATCCATTTGGCGGAGTTTAGCCGCCAGATCGATACCATCCATTTCTGAATTCAGATCAATATCAAGAAAATAAACAGCACCATTTACGTTTCCTGAAAGTTTATCCAACAACTGATATGGAGACGTAGCTGAGTAAACCACTTGAAAATCCAGAGATTCCATTAAGATATAATTTTCAAGAGTCTTTCTTAAAAATTGGAGTTCTTTTTGGTTATCTTCGCATAAATAAATAGGAATCATTCTTGTATCTCCCTATTTTGAATCACAATTATTTGTTTAAATGTATTGTCTGCATATTCGGTAGAAACATATAGATTAGGGCAATTTTTAATAATTAATTGGGCTGAGAAAAGACCGATGCCACTATGGTTTACTTTATTGGTAAAGCCTTCTTCAGATAGCTGTGAAAGCGGCGCTTGCAGCAGCGGCGTACTATTTTCAATATGAATAAAAATACTGTTGTTTTTCTTATAAATGACAAGATGGAGTTCTCTGGCCTCACTTTCCATGGCCGCTTCCAAGGCATTATCAAGATAGATTCCGAGTAGCCGTGAAAGTGATAAAAGGTCTGCATCAATATAGGATATTTCATCGGCCATTTCAAAAAACACACAGATACCATGGCTGAATGCTTCTACAATTTTCGTATAAAGAATTCCTTTGATTTCAAGTACCTTCATATTGCTGAGTTTTCCGAGCAAGGTATCTTCGCGGTTTAGTAAACCGCTGTTATTCATTATTTTTGTGTCAAAATACATCTCAAGTTTATCCCAATCCCGTTCGAGGATATAGCCACGCAGAGTGCCGAGCATATTCATGTAATCATGTCGAAAGCGTCGCATTTCCCGGTAATTCTTTTCCAATTTCTGTGTATATTCTGACAAAGATTGCTGCGCCTGTGCATGTAATGCCAGGCGCTGATTCTCTTGAGCTGTACGGTACATATTAATGTAAATAAGAAGATTTGCAATTGCAAGTGCCATGAATAAAAAAAAGCTGAATATAAGGATGGAAGCGGGAAACCCTATGATGCTTCCCCAAACAATATTTAACAGGAAGATAGAGGTACATATAACTACTTCCCAAAATAATAAAGAAAGCATGGGATGCGGTATTAAATCAGGATTATCAGTTAGTTTTAAACGAAGCCATTTACCGACGAAGTAAGCAGGTATGCAGGAAAAAGTAATTGTAATAACAAGTAAAATCCAAGGCTGGTAATTTGAAAGCTGTGTATAAGTATAAGAGTATCCAAGAGTGCTGAAGATAAAGGATCCAATATAACTTGAGAGAACATTCCACATCCAGGCGATAAGGGATAATAGCATGTTCCAGAGTCGAAAAGGACCAGCGGAAATATATAAAATTATAAGTATGCCAAGCAGGAAGAAAGGAGTGGAATAAAAGCCGATAAATTTTCCTGCAAAGGCACCTACAAATATAATATACAGATATAAAATAGGCACAGTAAACTTACCGTGGACTTGAGGCAAAAGAGTATTTATAGTATATGACATTAATATAATTGCAATAACATTTGTTAAAAACATTGAGAAACTCATCAAAATACTCCTTTTTCCATCTACATCTGTATAACATAAATAATGTGAACACAGTTAAGAGAAAAAACAACCACTATAATTCGGTAATTATATCATAATCATATATAAATTTAAATAGAGAAAGGGAGGTGAGATATTGAGTCAGTGTTCTTTCGTGAAGGAGTTACAGACTGCTTATTCTTCCTGAAAGCATCAAGCATAAATATTCACAAATCAGATACATCTGTGGTAACCACTTTAGACTCAGCACTTTCAGGACATATGCTCTTTCCTTTGCAATAACATTTTTCAACTATTGGGGATCAGGTTACCATAATATTTTTGAATAAATGGATTCTCTAACTTATTTGTCAGAAAGATTTTCTTCAGAGAATAAAGTTGGCATTCAGGACGAAATTTTATACGTTAAGGAATTTATTATAAAGTATTGTTGAAATATATTATAATAATTTAACTCGTTGTGCTAGTTGAAAAAATAAAAATTATTATATAAATATTCTATCCTATTTGTAGGACATTACAAATAACGAAAGGAGGCATTTATATGTTGAAGTCTCAACCCGGTTATATCACCCTCTGAAGATGTTATTTTACTCACCTACAAAATTATTGATGATTTGTATAAACAGTTTACCCATCCTCTGTTTCACAAAGACGCAATGTCCGGTAGGCCAGGCTTATGGATCCGGAGATTATCACCCTTAGCGTTTGTGGCAAACTGCTGGAAATTGATTTAGAAAATGCATGGGTTTTTTTTGAGAAAAAGAATTACAAAACCTTTTCTCGTTCCGGTCAGCCGTTTCTTGGTGAGCGACAGCTTTCTTCTTCCAGTCTGCAAGTTTAGGAAGGCATATTATTGCCATGACTTCCGTGGTTAAGGGGGCGATTATGAAAGATATCCTTCTAAAAAGGAAACATATTATGGTTTTAAGGTTCATGCTCTCTTTGGAGGATTATTACTGCTTTTAAACTCACACAAGTTTCCGTTGATGGTCATGAAGGGCTGAGAGATCTAGCAGAATTATCTTCTTGCTAATTTTTAAACAGGGAAGAGGATTGACTTGCTTAATGATTGCTGTAATTATGCGAGAAATATATATGTTCTGCGGATATTATTGTCATATTATACAGACAAAATCGAGCAATCCTTTTTATTTAATTAGTTATTGGGTAATACAGGTATATTCCTAATTATAAATGGATAATGTGATCCTACATATAATATTTATTGTATATGTGATGGTGTTCCTTTGCCGCTCTTAGATATATGTAATATGCTGATTGTTAAAAAGAATTAGTTATATTACAGGAACAAAATGCAATTATACATTATACTTATAATGTGTATTTTTATATATGGATCCGTGTTTATAACTATTAGTATTTTATTTTGGAGGGGTTATGAAAAAAAATGCAAAAAGGCTTTTGCATGCATATGGAGAGTTGTTGGGTATAATTTTTAAAGAAGCACCCATTATGGTTATTTTGACTTTTATCACTGCAATTTTATTGGGACTCATCACACCCTTATCGGTATATACGAATTCACATATTTTTAATGATGGTCTTTCTGTTGCTATGGGTGAGTTGGCATTTAAGCAATATATTCCGTTTCTTGTTTTGTTTTTCTTTCTGGAAATTTTGCCCCCGGTTCTTAGCAGTATATTCCTTTATGGTTATGTGGAATCAAGATCGGTTTTGATTTTAAGAACCGCATTAAGAGGAAAGATGTTACAGAAAATTAAGAAAATGAAGTATGAGCATTTTGAAAATGAGCAGTCTGTGGAAATTATTGATAAAGCCTATAATCGTGCTGAAAATTCTGCAAGGCATATGTTTCCTCTATATGTAGTCAGAACATTGTCGGCCATTATTGCAAGTATAGGTTCTCTGTCATATTTGGCGAGTGTACGTTGGTGGCTTTTGCTGACAGTGCTTTTACCTTTCATTCTTGAGTCATGGTGGATAATGAAACATAATTATAATATTTATGATGAGCTTGAAACCTATTGGAACCGTGAGCATAGCTATACTATACTCGGAGGAATGCTTCAGAAAAGGCAGTATTTGCGTGAAAATAAATTATTTCAGGCGACTGATTATCTGATTGATATATATAAGAAGCGGCTGCATGGGCGAAATAAGGAATATGAAAAATTTTATCTGAAGCATTTAAAACAAAATTTTACTGCGGATAATATAACAAAATTTGCACCAATCATAAATATTCTGTTGCTGCTCATGCTATTTATTCAGGGAGAAGTGAATGTAGGTTTATTTATTTCACTTTCACTGTTAATGTTTGGAAGCATCTATCATTCATTGGAAGGAAGTACTGTACTGTTTTCCGCAAGTGGCTATCATATAAATTTTTTTTATTATTATGATAAGTATTTTTCACTGTCTGAGGAAGAACAGGGAGGAATCCAGGATGTACCTGAAAAAGTATCCATTGAATTTAAGGATGTATGGTTCCGGTATCCCAATACGGAACAGGATATCTTAAAAGGACTGTCGTTTAAAATCGAGGCAGGGGAAAAGGTATCCGTTGTTGGTGAAAATGGTGAGGGAAAATCGACGATGATTAAGCTGCTTCTCGGATTATTTACCCCGGATAGTGGAGAAATATTAATTAATGGAAACTCTCTTTTGAGTTATTCCTGTCAGTCCAGAGGCCATATATTTGGAACTGTTTTTCAGGATTTTATTCGTTATAGTATCACTGCCAAAGAAAATGTAATCATAGGAGATATAGATAATGCCTCAAAAGAACGTTATCAGGAGGCCGTTCGTAAGGCGAAAGCAGAGCAGTTTATAGAGGGGCTTGCCGAGGGCAGCAGTACCCTGTTGGGCAGGGATTTTGACGGTGGTGTGGATATTTCCGGAGGTCAATGGCAGAGGATAGCCATAGCGCGGGCCTTTATGGGAGATAAACCGGTACTTATACTGGATGAACCCACAAGTCAGCTTGATCCAATTGCGGAAAGCAGTCTGTATAATGAGTTTGCGGAAATGTCTGAAGAGAAGACTACAATTTTTATCACCCATCGCTTGGCCTCAACAATGATTACTGATCGTATATTTGTCCTTTCAGACGGCAGAATTGCAGAAAGCGGTAGTCATGAAAGCCTGATAAGCAGAAATGGAATTTATGCAAATATGTTTGAGAGCCAGAAGAAATGGTATCAACAGGAGAGCGCATGTAATGAATGAATGGAAAGATAAAACGGCTGAGACAGAAGAGGTTGTGTTAAAAGAAAACAAGCCGGCCTTCCAATATTTAATAAAATTATGGAAATATGTTTTCACTTCTGCACCCAAAATGTGTCTTATTTTTATGGGACTGTCAATTTTGCTTTCTCTGTTACGTCCTGTACTTGCATTTATTTGGGGGAGGTATGTGGATAGTGCAAACAATTACATAAATGGCAGTAATATTTCCTCGGTTATACTATTGGCTTTTTTGTATTATGTCATAAATTTTTTGGCTGATTTATTAAACCGGTATATTTATAGCCAGGAGCTGATCGAGCGATTGGATGTGGTACAGGCCAATCGTTTTCAGGAGTCTTTAAACTCACGTATTTACAGGAAATTAGGCAGTATAAGCGCGGAGTATAACGAAATCCCCAAAATAAACGATTTAACTTCACGAGTTTTCGGATTTGTGGAGGATGGGTGGAAAGGCCTGAACGGCAGTGTTATGACACCAAGCTATATTATGCTGGCAAAACTGATATCCGTAATATCGATTGCTGCATCATTATATATTATTAATCCGTGGTTATGTCTGATTCTGATAGCGGCCCCAATTCCGACATTGTATACTACATATATAGGAAATAAGCTGCAGTTTTTGTTTATTAAAGATAATGCAAAGCTGAAGCGGGAAGCTGATTATTTTCAGGGACTAATGTTGGGAAGCGCTGTAAAGGAAATCAAAGTAATGACGCTGTTCGATTTTTTCTATGAAAAATGGAAAACCAGAATAGATGAATATACGATCAGAGAAAACAAAAGCTATCTGAAAAAAATGTGTCTGGATACATTTAGTAATGTGATAACGGGCAGCGCCAGCGTGGCGGGAAGTATTATGGCCATTGTAATGATGACCAAAGGGTATATTTCCCTGGGCGCACTGAGCGCTGTAATGACATTAATAAATACCCTGATTAATGATACAAGTGTATTCTTTACTTCGCTGGCAGCCTTTATGTCTAAAAAGAATGAAGCGGCGATGTTTTTTGATCTGATTGATTTACCGGAAGAAACCAGGGAAGGAATTTTGGTTGAGGGAATAGGTGAAGTGAGTTTTGAAGATGTATCTTATCGTTATCCTTTAACAGATAAATATGTGCTGAGCCATATCAACATAACGATACATAAGGGAGAAAAGGTTGCGCTGGTTGGCGAAAATGGTGCGGGAAAAACAACGTTTGTTAAGCTGATCAGCGGTATTGTTCAGCCATCCGGCGGTAAGCTGAAAATTAATGGGCTCGATACCGATAAAGCTGAACCTCAGAGCCGTTATGCCTCTGCAGGCTCAGTAAGCCAGGAGACGGCTAAGTATCAGACATTTTCCGTTTCAGACAACGTATATATTGGTGATTCATCAAAGAAACGCAATGAAGATGATATTAAGGAGTCGCTTGCATTTGCCGGACTTAATTGCTTTGACGGCAGTGAAATATTAGGAAAAGAAATTGGGGGAACTGATTTATCAGGAGGGGAATGGCAGAAACTTGCGATAGCACGATGCTGTTATCGGAATCGCGATTTTATCATTTTGGATGAGCCAACAGGAAATTTAGATCCGCTGGCAGAGTCTGAAATACTGACTAAATATATGCGAATGGCAGAGAATAAGACGGTTATTATGGTTACACATAGGATAAGCGCCGCGTCTTTAGCGGATCGTATCATTGTATTTGAAAAAGGGAAAATCAAAGAGGACGGGACGCACCAAGAGCTCCTTAATGCAGGTGGAGAATATGCAAAGCTTTATCAAACCCAAGCGAAATGGTATAAGCGCTAATATCTTAAGAAGTGAGTGTATACAACTCCGCGGTGGTATTGGGGGGACAAGGGCTGCGCAGGGGAGATGCTTTATAAAGATATGAAATATTAGGGCATTTGTCTGTTATCTTTAAAATCTGCCAATTATAAAAAGAACTGGTCAAAAGTATCCATGGATTATGTAATCTTTTGGGATATTTAGTTCATTAGTTAATACTATTGGAGATATGTAAATAAATTATGAATATTATGTGAGGTTAATTATGGATTATATTTTTATGATAAAAAAGTTATGGAAATATTCAAAATCTGATCATTGGAGAGTAGTTTTGTATATGGTGTTGCACATTTTATCTATGCTTGGAATGCTGGGACAGCCTTATGCGTTTTCTCGAATAGTTAATGCGTTACAATTAAATAATGGAAATTTATTCAATACTGTACTGAAATGGTTAGCTGTTTATTTTGGATGTTTCTGTATTTTTGAAATTTGCCATAGAAGTGCACGATATTTTGAAAGATGGGTGGCATTTCGTAACAAGAAAAGATTTATTTGTTCGATGTATGATCATCTTCAGAGTCTGCCATTAGAATGGCATGCAGAGAATCATTCTGGAAATGTTATAGATCGGGTGAATAGGGCAGCAAATGCATTGCAAAGTTTTAGTGAGTCTCAAAGTATGTATATAAGTGTAGTTTTGAATTTTATTGTACCTCTTGTGGTGTTATCTACATTATCTCCTGTAATTGTTATAGTTGCGATAATAGCTGGAATAATTTTGGTAAGGGTCACCAAGATATTATATGCCAAATCTGTGCCGGAATATAAGGCCTATAATGATTGTTGGCATAATGTTGCGTCAGCACTTTATGACTATATAGGTAATATTACTACAATTATTGTTCTTAGACTCGGTAAAGCGGCTGAGAAAGATATTGAAAATAGGATAGGAAGGGTATTTCCTCATTTAGTAAATGAACATAAGATAACACAGGTGAAATGTTTCCTTAATGCATTAATTACTGTTCTGTTGAATGTTGGACTTATTTTTTACTATATTTTTGTGACAAATAAAAATGAAAATATGATTATGGTTGGTTCCGTCACTATACTTTTTAGCTATTTAGGGACTTTTATGTCAACATTTGATTTTTATGCGGGGGATTATGAATCTGTAATCCATTGGAGAACTGATTTCGAATCCATTACTTATATTTTAGAAGAAAAAGGAGTATACAAAGAAACTGAATCTACAGATATATTAGATTGGAAGAATTTAGAGGTATTATTAAAGCGTTTCAGTTACCAAAAGGGGAATTTCAATCTTAATGAGATACGCATCATGTTGGAAAGGAAGAAGAAAATTGCTTTCATAGGTGAAAGTGGAGCAGGAAAAAGTACTGTTTTGAAATTACTCAGGGGTATCTATGATAATAAGGATGGAGTAGCCATAAAAGATGGGAAGGAAAAACTGTCTGTTTCTGCGCTGGAAGGTATTGCAACTTTAATACCGCAAGAGCCTGAAATTTTTGAAAATACTATAAGGTATAATATTACAATGGGCATTGAGGTAGAAGAGGAAGAAATATATCAAGCAATTCACCTTGCAGGTTTCGAAGAAGTCCTTAGACGTCTGCCAAATGGACTTGAAACAAACATACAAGAAAAAGGTGTAAATCTTTCTGGTGGAGAAAAACAAAGGCTGGCATTGACCAGGGGAATTTTTGCTATGAAAAATAGCAGTCTTGTTTTATTAGATGAGCCGACGGGGAGCCTTGACTCTGCTACAGAGATGCAAATATATACCAATATATTCCAAGGTAGTGGCGATAAGTGTATTGTTAGTGTTTTGCATAGGTTACACTTAGCAAAAATGTTTGACTATATATATGTTTTTAAAGAAGGAAAAGTGGTACAAGAAGGAACATTTGATGAATTGAGCATGGAAGAAGGACAATTCAAGTACTTATGGGATATGTATATTAATGAAGATAATTCTGCCAGTGAATAATTGATGTATTACAAAATTATGCGATATTTCCATTTATGTTATTTTTCAATTTTGCTGCTGTTAGTTGTTTAGAACCTATTTTTGAAAGTAATATAGTATCTAATCTGTTTTAGAAAAGATCCTGTGTTCTGGTAAATGATTTTGAGTATGTTCGGGATACGGTTGTCAATTTGAGTACGAAAGGAAATTTTCAAAAATTTGCATGGAATAATCACGATTACATATTGTTGGGAGGTAATAGCTTTGCCGGCTGAATTGTAACAGATTTTTACGGATGGATTGTAATATATATATCTTTTTGTTATAATACTACATATTGTGATTTTAAAATTTAACTGAGAAAGGAACAGGTGATTAGAATGAGTAAATATGTTTGTGACGTTTGCGGTTATATTTATGATCCCGAATTGGGAGATCCGGATAACGGAATTGAACCCGGAACCGCATTTGAAGCTCTCGGAGATGATTGGGTATGCCCTTTGTGCGGCGTAGGCAAGGATCAGTTCTCTGTAACGGAGTAAGAGTATACAGTGTAACAGAATGGCGTCTGCAGTTGAACTGCAGGCGTCATTTTTTATGCTCACCCTCAGGTCTCATAATATTTTTTCTCAAATTCCTCCCAGGAACGGCTGAATTCATGGTTCATAAAGGCTTCCTTCAGTCCTGTTATCTGTTTCAGCCGAAGAACCTCATCCAGCTCCATTCCCAGCTGGGAACATATTTTTTCATCGGACCAGCCGGAGCGGGTGAGATCCATGATGATGGCGCTCATTGGCCGGATTCCATGGGTCCCTCTGGCGCGGTTATGCCGGATGGTAGCGGCAATTCTCTGGTCCAGAGGCTTATTTAAGGTGGTTACGGGCAGATAGCCCTGGATACGGTGCTGGATGTCAGGGTATTCCCTGGCAATGCGGTTGCGGTGAAAGCCGTCCACAATCTCCCGGGCGCCGTTGCGCATATCGTAGGTGACGATGGGCATGGTGTAGCCATCCTCCCGGATGCTGGTATGCAGAAGCTGCATTTCCGGGGAAGGAATCCGGTTGGGATTGTATTCATTTGCGTGTACGGCTTCCTGTTTTACCCAGAGTACGCAGTCCGTAGGCTCCTCCCGGAAAGGGCTGACCTGGGAGATGCCGTCACGTATCCGGTTGATGGCGTCCACCTTTTCGTCTAAATCTTCGATTGAAGAAATGTATTGCTGTATTTCATTTATCAGGTTGTTGATGTCCATACTGGCTCCTTTTGTATCCTCAGCTGTGTGCTGTCTTCAGCCAAGTTTATGATGGTGCCGGATCGCTGTCCGGTAATTGTGACATTCTCCTGGCAGGGGGTGACGCGTTCCATAGTCAGGTAGCAGCCCCTCCGGGACAGCTGGCGGAAGTCATTCCTTCGCAGGACTGTAAGAAGGCGGGGGTTGGAGGTGGTCATACGGATAGAGGGAAAGGAGAGGAGCATGTCATCCACCATGAAGGCGCATACCTCGGAGTGCCGGTATTCATGAATGACATAAACGCCCGATACTATGGTAAGCTCTTTCTTTTCCTCATGGCCGTAGAAGCCGGCGAGCACTCCTTCCTCATAAAAAAGCCGCCATTCCTTTTCTTCGGTATTAATCAGATAAGGCATTTCATCCCGGTATTTCTTTTCCGCAAAAAATTTTCCCATGATGGAATAGAATTCGGTTCTGTCATAACCCTCGTTATACTCTTTCTTTTGTAAGTTCATCCTCAATCCTCCCGGCAGCGTCGCGCAGCTGTTTGTTTGTGGACTGGATATCCCGCCGGATAATCCCGGCATATTTTTTCTTCAGTTCAAACAGTCTCTTTACGTCTCCTTTTGTTTCGCTGAAGCTTAAGCCGGACATCCAGAAGTCATTTTTTTCGATTGCCCTGGCGATGCGCTTCCAATAGGGGGCGCGGCGGAAACCCTGGATATCCCATTTGTCATCAGGCATGGAGGATGGGGTGATTCCTGCTTCCTTTTCCCACCAGGCAAAGAATTTTTTTATTTTTGTATAATAATGATCCCGTACCTCCGGCGCATACAGTCCCAGGCTTTCCAGAAGAAAAACCGCATATTGTTCCCAGGACATGGAATCCGGTTTTTCGGAACGGATATTGCCTAGGAGGCTGGTCCGGCAGTAAATATTGCCGAAATTGACTCCTTCCACGCGGTGCAGGACCTTTTCCCAGGTTTCCGGTTCCAGATAGCGGAACTGGTCAAGGCCTTTGCGCTGGTCGTCGCCATAGGGCTGGCAGAGGCGTTGTTCACTGATGGAGACGCCGTTTTTATACATGAGCTCATATATGTAATTAAATTTCAAATCAAATTTTGCAACGGCGGTCCAGTCATCGGCGGCCGACCAATCGTAGATGGGATAAAAGTTCCAGCAGTCCGTGGGCTTGTCATGGATTTTGATCCGGGTGGTCCAGGGATAGTCGAGATACCGTTCCTTGGTATTGCTGATTATGGTGCGAAAGCGGTTCAGGCTTTCATCTGAACGGATGCCGATGCCGGCCGCAGCCGGCCCTCCGCGGCTGACGGAAAACCATTTGGCAAAATAGAGGATGAATTCCTCAAATTCCATCCCCCGCCGAAACCAGGTCCATTCTTTGGGGTAATGATCTTCCGTTATCAGGCAGACATCGTCCCGGTCGGGAAGAGGGCGCACCCACTTGTCCCGATCCTTTTTATCCCAGCAGATCCACTTCGGGCAGATGGCGGAGGCGGCGTTTCTGAGGGACAGCGGCAGCGCCACCCAATACCAGCGCTCGGTCACATCCCTCGTACATTGGATCAGCTCCTCCACATGGGTAATGGTGGCCTGATACTGGGCTTCCAAATCAATGTAGAGGACCGACAGCTTTTTCCCCAGCCGTCTGGCGGCCTGGGCTGCAAGCTGCAGCATAATGGAGCTGTCCTTTCCCCCGGAAACGGAAAAATAAATATGGTCAAAATGCCGGAAAATGGTTTCATACCGTTCCATGGCAGCCTCATATACATTTTTATCTGAGTAAATTTTAGGCATTTCGAGCTTCCTCCAAATCATCACAATCCATCAGCCCTCTGTTCTGCTTCTGACAATAAATCCATTCCGCAATGTGGTTTTTATTTTCCATATTTTTGATGTCATTACGGAAAGCCTCCAGCAGCTTTTCCTTACGGTACAGGCAGCCCAGGATCCTTTCATCCAGCGTATTGTAGGCACAGATATCCCGGATATGGATATCCTTTTCCTGGCCGATCCGGTGTATCCGGTCCTCGCTCTGCAGGCGGGTGGCCAGGTCCCAGCTGTTGGAGAAATAAATAATATTGTGGCAGAACTGCAGATTCAGACTGTAGCCGGCGCAGTCACGGTTGGCAATGAGGAAATTGGCCCTTGTTTTAAAGGTTTCCAGATTCTGCATCCTTTTTTTCATGGGGATGGAACCGTCAAAGCGGGCAATCTGTTCTTCTCCGTATTTGACGGCTAAAATACGGCATAATACGTCAATTTCATAGGTATAGTTGCAGAAAATGATGTATTTACTCCGGTTGTCAATGACGGACAGGAGCCTTTGCAGCCGGGGATTGTCCGCAGGGTTTTCGAAAAACGGCTGCGTTACTATATGCTCATACCCGGTATCACTCCTTTGGAAAAGAACCCGGAACCCGCTGGTAACCGCCTGCAGTCCGGCAAAAAGCCGGTAGATGCTCTCCGGATGCAGCTCGTTCAGGTGAAAAAGAAGGACGTCGGCCACCTGATTGTAATGTTCGTTCTGCTTCCGGGTGAGGGAAAAATAGTTTACGGAATAGCTTTTGTCAGGAAGGACAAGGCAGTCCTTTTTGGTCACCTGCACGGTATAGGGTGAAATCTTCCTGGCAAGATAATCTGTATTCAGGCACCGGATGATTTTCTGGGGAATCTCCGGATCAAATTCTATATGGTTGGCGGCAAAGGACCAGTAGGTCTTATAACCCAGAATCCTCCAGTCAAGGATGTGGAACTGGGCGTATAAATCGGCCTGGTTCTTTGAAATCGGCATACCGTTGAGTATCAGCTTATAATCACAGTGTGAGGAAAGATAATCAATATTCTGCGTCCGGTAAGCGTAGGGATTCTTGATCAGCAGGCTTTCATCCACCACCAGGTAGCAATGCTCCTGTTCGGTCAGCAGGCGCAGGTAGCTGTTGGCATGTATACTGCGGGACAGGGTTTCTATGCCGCAGATCGTGGTGCGTTCCAGAATTTCCCTGGGAGCCTGCTTGATCAGCTCGTCCTTAAGATTCTGCTTGGTGGAGCAGGGGCACAGCCACAGGATATGGCTTATCTTTCCCGCCTCCAGACGCAGGCGGCACAGCTCCAGGGCTGTGATGGTTTTTCCGGTTCCCTGCTCCATAAACAGAGCTCCCACCTTTACTTTTTTTAATTTTTCTACAGCCTTCTCCTGGTAATCCAGAAGTTTATTATGTAATTGCATAGTCAGTCGTTATCCACCAGATCATCCAGGATGGCACCGGATGATTCCAGTATTTTGTGCAGGTTATTGATTTCTTCGGAGGGCTGCGGAGCGGCAGGCGATACATGAGGAACCTGCTGCAGGGTATCCCGATAGGCATGAAGCAGTTCCCCGGCTTCCCGGTCAAAACGGAAGCCATACATTTCCGCAAAATCCTCCAGTTCCTCATAATGGGAAGGTTCCAGGAATATGCCGCCTGAATGATAGGCAGCAGTAGGTATCTTTTTCAGATTCAGGACAACTTCCCGTGGAATGGAAGAAGAAAGAGGAATAAAAAAGAAGAGCCCTTTTTTGCTTTTGGTTATCCAGCGCTTATGCTCGGGACTGAAATCGCCGTTCACCGCGCCTTCCCGCGCCTCTTTATCTGTTATGGATACGGTAAAACCATTTTTTAACAGTACATTTCCCAGCTCTGCGGCACGATCCCGGAAGGAGCCCCGGTAAGGGGTAAGCCTACGGAACCAGCAGCGGCCATTCCATTCGTAGTCCATCTGCCTGATAATTTCGCGGAACCTGTCATTTTTTTCATAAAAAGCTGATATTTCTTCATCATTGCCTTTGATTTCCACAATACCCGGAAATTGCGGATTTTTTGGCGAAAGGACAGAATCACTCCGTATAAAATCGGATTCGGATACCGTCTGTTCGGGCCGATACCATTTGCACCATTCCAGATATTCCGGAATGAGCTGTTCCAGATTGCACAGCTCCCGGTTAAAACGGTTATTGATCCAGTAGGCGGCTTTTACTTTCTCATGTATGAGATACTGCACGATTTCCTGAAGCATCGGCGGAAGATTTTCTTCCGTCAGCTCCAGGGGAGTCAGCGCTTCGTAATTCAGCCGGAGAATGATCAGATGGATATTGCCCGGCGTATCGATAAAGGTCTGCAGACGCGTCAGGGCTTCCACCCGCAGTGTTTCCGCCCACACGACCTGTTTCCTTGTCCCTTCCAATGGCGGAAGCTCCATCCGGGACGCTGCTTTGCGGGCAGCCGTATTTTTTTCATTCCGGCTTCTTATGAGTTCCGCTTTACAGCATGCAGGACATAGTCCTGAAAATTTATACTCCTTCATTTTTTCCCTGTTGCTGGCAGGGCCGATGATGTTAACGTAGCCTTCATGCCCACAGTAAAAAGTACCGGCATACCATGACATATAAGCTCCCCCTTTTACCGGGGCACGGATATTGAAATACCCGGTTCCGGTAACTGCATTGCTGTCGAATGTTAAGTTTCTGTCTTTGTATGAACTGTAATATTGTAATTAATTTCCATAAATTGGTAAATCTATTGTAATGCATCACCAATTTATAGTCAAATAGATTGGGAAGGTTTTTGAAATGTTTTTCTACAGATGTGTTCCATTATCTTTTCGCTTGAAGGAAGCGGGAGAGGTTCCGTAACGGGCTTTGAAGGCCCTGGAAAAATAGAAAGGATCGGAATAACCGCAGGAAAAGGCCGTATTTTTGACGGAAAAACCCATTTCCAGGAGACTGCGGGCCTGTTCCAGACGGTAGCGGGAGATATAGGTGTTGGGAGAGATATACAGGGCTTCCCGGAACAGGCGGTAAAGAGTGACGCGGTTGATGTGCATGCTTTCGCAGAGGGCTTCCACATTGAATTCCGGTTTGTGGCAGTGTGTCTGGATGAGCAGGATGGCGGTGGAGAGGCGGTTATCCTCCCTGTGGGAATTCAGGGCGGAGGAACCCGGAAAGCTGTCCGCATAAAGGCCTAAAAGCGCCATAAGAAGGCCGCAGGCCTCTCCTTTGTTGTGATAGAGGATATCCAGGCTGCAGAGGCGTTCGTAAAGCGGCAGGATCTGCTGCGGGCTGATGGCCGGGGATACGGGGCAGGCGGGAGAAAACCCGGTATTGGAAAGCAGTTCGGGCGCATTTTCGCCCATGAAATCCACCCAGGTATACTCCCAGGGCTGTTCCGGATCGGGGTAATAGCGCAGGACGGTATAAGGATATAGGAGAAAGCTCTGGCCTGCCTGGATATAGAAACGTTTTTTCCCGTATTCCAGCCAGCCAGCGCCTTTTATCACGTAATGGATAATGTAGCAGGGACGGATTCCCGGCCCCCAGGAATGAAGGTCGGAGCAGTCTTCTCTGCCGCAGTTGGTGAGCAGAAGGGTGTGTTCGGAATAAAATTCTTTTTTCATATGAGCTCCTTTTTGTTGTGAGGGGGGCACTGTCTTGCTGAACCGGATGCCCTGCGGCTTTGCCGGGCTTTTTCCGGGCAGGCGGCGGCTCTGTAAGGTTCCTTACAGGGCACGCTTCCGCTCGGATAAACACGCAGCGGTACTAAGGTTGCAGAGGACGCAACCTAAGGACCGGCGTGTTTATACGGCCCTTACAGGAATCCTTACAGAGCCGCCGTCTGCCCGGAAAAAGCCCGGCAAAGCCGCAGGGCATCCGGTTCAGCAAGACAGTTAAGGTTACGTAGTATATAACTGTTCTATTATAAACTTACTTTCATAAAATGAACGAAAAGTACATGTTTTTGCAACGATATTGAATGGTAATGTTATAAAAATACATTTTATAATAAGCTTACTTAATAAAGATACGGAGGTCAAGAGTATGGTAAAATTAACACCGCCTATGGGCTGGAATTCCTGGAATACGTTTGGGGAAAATATTAATGAGGAGCTGATATTTGAAACGGCGGACGCTATGGTAAATACCGGGCTATTGGAAAAAGGGTATGAGTATCTGGTTATTGATGACTGCTGGTCATTGAAGGAGCGGGATGGGAATCAGCGGCTTGTGCCGGATCCGGTGAAGTTTCCTCATGGTATGAAGGCTGTGGCTGACTATGTTCACAGTAAGGGACTGAAATTTGGTATGTATTCCTGTGCGGGAAACCTGACGTGTGCCGGGTATCCGGGGAGCTTTGAGCATGAATTTACAGATGCCCGGACCTTTGCGGAGTGGGGAGTGGATTTCCTGAAATATGATTATTGCTATCATAGTCCTATTATCCATGGACAGTATCTGTACAGAAGGATGGGGCTGGCTCTGGAAAACTGCGGAAGAGATATTCTGTTCAGCGCCTGTTCCTGGGGGGCGGATCAGACTCAGGAATGGATCAAGACATCGGCAGCATCTATGTGGCGTTCCACGGGGGATATTTTTGATACCTGGGAGTCGGTGAAGGATCTGGTAAAGCAGCAGGAGAAGCTGCATCCCTATAATGGGGTGGGATGCTTTAATGATATGGACATGCTGATTGTAGGTATGTACGGAAAAGGGAATGTGGGGCTGAAGGGCTGCAGTGATACGCAGTACAAGACACATTTCTCTATCTGGGCGCTGCTTGGTTCTCCGCTGATGATAGGGTGTGATATCCGCAGTATGAATAAGGAAACAAAGGCTATTCTTGGTAATGAGGAGCTGATCCGGATCAACCAGGACAGTGCCTGCCGTCAGCCGGTGAAGCTGCAGGGAATTTGGGCCGGAGACGATATGGTCCTTTATGCAAGACAGCTGGAAAATGGGGATATGGCGATCGGTTTGTTTAATATGAGCGAAGAAAAGGCTGCGGCAAGGTTCAATCTGGATGAAGTGGGTCTGGGCTTTAGTACCGGTAAAACGTTGGAAATGACGGAGGTATGGAGCGGAGAAACCTTTAAGGTGACAAACGCCACGGTATCCAGGGAGCTGGAAGCTTTTGATTGTCAGGTATTCCGGGCGAAGGTGGTTGATCTGTAATGTCTGCATGCATGGACTGCGGGAAAAATCTGACCTATAATGAAATAGGGGCTTATAAAAAATTTGTGAACCGGGGAAGCAGGTCATTCCTCTGCAAGCAGTGTCTGGCACAGAAGCTGGATGTGACCACAGAAGATATCGACAGGAAAATAGAACAGTTTAAACAGCAGGGCTGCACGCTTTTTGTATGAAGGGCGGGCGGCCCTGCCTTTTTATGTTTCGGATAGCATTGCGGAGGTGTTCATAGATCAGGAAGAAAATGAAAATATGACACTTGCAATCCTGACGGAAGATATATGATAATATTACGGAAAAGGAGTGTCGGCCTCGATTTAGGGTCTGGGTAAAAGGGGCGGCAGGAGAAGGGAAGGAGAAACATATGGGAAACTATGATGTGGCGGCTTATGTGTGGCCGGCGTATACCGGAAGGGATAAGAGGAGCCTCATGTTCTGGCCGGAGGGAATGGGGGAGTGGCAGTCGGTAAAAAATGCTGTGGCCAAATTTCCGGGGCATGAGTGGCCCAGAAAGCCGCTGTGGGGGTATGTGGATGAGGCGGATCCCGCTGTGATGGAGATGGAAATTGAAGCGGCAGCAGAGCATGGCGTCAACGTATTCATTTATGACTGGTACTGGTTTGACGGAATGCCTTATCTGGAAAATTGTCTGAATGACGGTTTCCTGAAGGCAAAAAACAGGGATAAAATGAAATTTTACCTCATGTGGGCCAATCATGACGTGAATTATACCTGGGATATCAGGCTTTCCTGGGAGCAGGACTGTCTGATTTGGAAGGGGGCCGTAAACAGGGAGGAATTCGAAAATGCCTGCCGCAGAGTGATCACACAGTATTTCGGACAGTCCAATTATTATCGGATAGACGGGAAACCGGTGTTTCAGATCTATGAGCTTGCGAATCTGATGAAAGGTCTGGGCGGGCTGGAAAAAACGAAGGATGCCCTGGAATGGTTCCGGGAAGAAACAAAAAAGGCCGGTTTTCCGGATCTTTATCTTCTTCTGACAGCTTATGGAGATACGGATAACCTGTCGGGGCTGGACAACGGAAAGACAATAAAGGGTGAGGATGCGGTATCATACCTGGGATTTTCCGGAGTTACTCATTACCAGTTCGCGCATATTGCCGATATTGACCGGGATTATGATGAGATTCTGGCTGATGTCAAAGAGATATGGAAGGGGATGGAAAAGGAATACGGCCTTCCCTATTATCCCCATATTTCCGTAGGCTGGGATAATAATCCCCGTTTTAACGGCTTCCGTCCGGGAATTGTAAAGAACAATCCGCCGGAAGAGGTGAAAAAGGGATTTGTCATGGCGCGGGAATATGCCGACAGCCATCCGGGACAGGCGCCGTTTGTTACGGTAAACAGCTGGAATGAATGGACGGAAACAAGCTATCTGGAACCGGATGACAGGTATGGATATGGGTATCTGGAGGCTTTGAGGGAAGTGTTTATGGATGGCTGACGGAGTGCGGCAGAAATAAAATCATGTTGCTGCATTACAGTATATTATAGGGCGGTTTTGGCTGAACATCAAAACCGCTTTTTTGATATGGAAATTTATTCAGTCTGCAATGAGCGGGCCTGCTGCAAAAAGGGGAAGATGCCTTTTTTGCAGCTGCTATGACAGAATATCTTTCAGGATAACAAAAAAAGCCTGACAAAATCAGACTTTTCAATAACAGGAGCAGTAGGAATCGAACCCACATCGATGGTTTTGGAGACCACTGTTCTACCCTTGAACTATGCTCCTACAACACGGTTCTTACTGAACCGGCGAATTGTATTATAGCATAGCCGTAAGGGGAAAAGCAAGCCCTTTTTACATAAAAAATTTGTTGTGAAATATCGGCAATAATAAAGAACACCTGTCCATTACTCAATATTATATATAAATTTTAATAATATTTTTCAAAAAATATCTATGGAAAACCCCGCTCTTATAGTAAAATAGACAGAAAGTGCGTAAGTGAAAGCGTCTGCACACAGTAAAACAGAAAGGTTAACAGGAATGCCAGATAATATTCGAATAATTGCCAGTGATTTTGACGGTACCATTCTGAAGGACGGAGCCCAGCATGTGGACGAGGAATATTTTCCTCTTATCCGGGAATTAAAATCCATGGGAATATCCTTCATTGCGGCCAGCGGAAGGCAGTATGCCAATCTGCGGAGGCTTCTCGAACCGGTAGCGGAGGATATCAGTTATATATGTGAAAACGGGGCGCTGATCGCCCAGGGAGGTACGATCCTGTACCAGAATGATATAGAAAGGAATCTGGCGCTGTCCCTTGTCAGGGATATGCAGGAGGTGCCCGATTCGGAGGTGGTGGTATCCGGGGCGGACGCTTCCTATATGGTGCCGGTGGATCCTCTGTTTCCTGTGATGCTGCGGGAAAAGGTGAAAAACCAGGTTGCCGTGCTTAAGGATTTCGGGGATATGAAGTTCCCTATGATTAAAATTTCCATCTATTGGCCGAAAGGAATACCGGGGGATAAAGAAAAATGGTTCCATGAAAAATACGACCGTTTTCTGAACGTAGTGGACGGCGGGAACGGCTGGCTTGATTTTACCAATAAGGGCGTGGATAAAGGAAGCGCCCTGAGGCTGCTGGCGGCGAAGGAGCAGTTTTTCCTGGACGAAGTGCTGGCGTTTGGTGACAGTGAAAATGATATGGCCATGCTGAAGGAGGCAGGCCTGAGTTATGCCATGAATACCGCAAAAGAGCATGTTAAGAAATGCGCCGACCGGGAATGCTGTATGGTCAGCCGGGTTCTTGAGGATCTGATTGCCGGAAGGCTGTAAATAGATTTGGTTTTTATGCGGCCCGGAGCCGTAGAAGGGAGGATTCTTATGAGAGAAGTAATCAACAAATATCCGCGCCTGCTTCATGGAGGGGATTATAATCCGGAGCAGTGGCTGGACAGTCCCCAGGTACTGGAGGAGGATATCAGGCTCATGAAGGAGGCCCGCGTAAACTGTGTTTCCTTAGGGATTTTTTCATGGGCCAGGCTGGAACCTGAAGAGGGGGAATTCCATTTCGGCTGGATTCGGAGGATTATTGACAAATTATATGAAAATGGCATTTATACCATTCTTGCCACACCTACCGGCGCCATGCCCAACTGGATGACCGCAAAATATGAGGAAGTGAGGCAGATGAGCCCGGAAGGCGTGCGGAATCTTCCGGGGAGAAGGCATAACTTCTGTTACACCTCTCCGATTATGAGAAAGAAAATGAAAAAGATTAATCATGAGCTGTCCCGGCATCTGGGAGATCATCCGGGCGTTATCCTGTGGCACATCTCCAATGAATACGGCGGAAACGGATCCGATGCATCCTGTCATTGTCCTCAATGCCAGCAGGCCTTCCGGGAATGGCTGAAGGAAAAATACAAGACGCTGGATAATCTGAACCATGCCTGGTGGACTGCCTTCTGGAGCCATACCTATACGGACTGGTCCCAGATCCACAGCCCTGTGCCAAATGGGGAAAGCCGGCTGCATGGCCTGAATCTGGACTGGAAACGTTTTGTGAGCCATCAGATCCAGGACTTCTGCATGGAGGAAATCAGAGCAGTCCTGAAATACAGCGTACTGCCCGTTACCACCAATATGATGGAATATTTCAAGCCCCTGGATTATTTCCGTTTTGCCCCTCAACTCAGCATCATATCCTGGGACAACTATCCGGAATGGCACAGTCAGAAGGATGAGGTAAATGTGGCCGTGCGCACGGCGGCCTGGCATTCCATGATGAGAAGCCTCAAAAAAGCGCCCTTCCTGATGATGGAAAGCACTCCCTCCATCGTCAACTGGAAGGCTGTAAATACCCAGAAACGGCCGGGGCTTCATGAATTGTCTTCCCTTCAGGCCGTCGCCTGCGGAAGCAACAGTGTGCAGTACTTCCAGTGGAGAAAGAGCAGGGGAAGCTCGGAAAAATTCCACGGGGCCGTAGTGGATCACAGAAATGGAAGCAATACCCGTGTATTCCGGGAGGTATCTGCTCTCGGCAGCCGCATGGAGCAGATTTCTGATACGGTATACCCTACCTGCAACAGGCCCAAAGCTGCCATTGTTTTTGACTGGGAGAACTGGTGGGCTGTGGAGGATATCGAGGGCCCCAGAAAGGACATGGCATATCAGGATACCATCCTGGCACACTTCAAGCCCTTCTGGGAAATGGGCATTGATGTGGATTTTGTAAATGAAGACTGTGATCTCCAAGGCTACCGCCTTGTGGCGGCTCCTTTGAATTACCTGTATAAAAAGGGTTACGCTAAGAAGGTTAAGGATTATGTGGAAGCCGGCGGCTGTTATGTGGCCACTTATTTCAGCGGCGTGGTGGACGAGACGGATCTCTGTATTCTGGACAGGCATCCTCTTGAGGAGCTTCTGGGCATCCGTACGGAAGAAATGGATGCGGCGCCCGAACATCGCGTCAACAGCATCGGCTTTGAAGGAAAGTCATACAAAACAGGCTGCCTGCGGGAAATTTCCCATGTGATTCCCGGAGAAGGAGCGGAGGTTCTGGCCTCTTATGAGTCTGATTATTATGCGGGCTGCCCTGCGCTGACAAGGAAGAGCTATGGAAGCGGCAGGGCCTATTACCTGGCCTGCGAAACGGAAGAGGCTTTTCTGAAGGCTCTGTATGCCGGACTGGCGGAAGAAAACGGTATCGGTACGGAGTTTACCGGAAGGCTTCCCTATGGGGTCACCGTATCCCACAGGGAAGGCGGACAGGATCTGTGGTTTGTGCAGAACTTCAATGAAGCGGAAACGCAGATGGAGCTGCCCGGCACCTATGCGAGGGTGGAAGACGGCATGGAACTGAAAGGCAGCATCACCTTAAAACCCTTTGAATGTCTGATTCTGGCGGCAAAATAAGAATCAAAAAAGGAAGCCCGGTTTTGCCCGGACTTCCTTTTTGAATGAAATCAACAGTAATCTTCCTCATATTCCTCCTCTGTCCGGCTGTTTCCCAGAGACAGGGGGCGGAAGATCGTTTTACGTCCGATGTAGCATAAGAGCCGAGTGATTTCGATGCCGGCAAAAATACCGATACTGTCAATCAGCACATCTCTGGGAGAAGGGGTTCGGCCGGGGACAAAGGACTGGTGCCATTCATCCAGCCCGGCAAAGGCCACACAGAACAACCCTGCGGCAAGCAAAAGCTTCCATCCCCGCAGGCGGTATACGTACAGCGGAAAAGAAACCGAAACAGCCAGAAGAAAATATTCCGTCATATGAGCTGTTTTGCGCACATAATGTTCGATCCGCTGCGCATAATGCAGTATCTGCGCATCATTCCAGTCCTTGTCCAGCACCTGTTCGCAGGCCTGTACGAAGCGCAGGCTTACCGAACTGCTTACCGCGCCGGAGACGTCGCCGTCCTGTGCGGAAAAACTGAAAATGACATACATCATAATCAGTGCCGGAAGGAAAGAAAGCGGCTTCAGCACATACCGCAGCAGTTTTTTGAAAAACAATTTCACATATTTCATATAGATTCCCCGATTCTTTTTCTGTTACTATCTCAAACGCTGCCAGTTTCCGAAGTCTTGAATCTTTCCTGAAATCTGACTTTGCACTTACAGCCAAAGCGATAGTTCCCTGTCTGATTAATGTGAACATATTAGCACACAAAAATTCTGAAAAAAAGAAAATAGCGGAAAATTTAAATAAAAATTCATAAATTATGCCATTATTAACCTTAATCCCGTATATAGAGAACACAAAAATTCGGCTTTATTTTTTCGTGTATTTATGATACGATATGAACAAGCCGGATTTCAGAGAGGTCTTTCTATGGGAGAAAAATCAGCGCACAAAAAACAATTCATAGTAGAAACGGCAAGGCAGGTTTTCGTGGAAAAAGGCTACAAGGATGTGACCATGAAAGATATTGTGGATGCCTGCGGTATCAGCAGGGGAGGCCTGTACCTTTATTTTGAGAGTACGGCAGAGCTTTTCAGGGAAGTCCTGGAAGCGGAGCAGAAGGAAAAGGATGATACTTTTTCGGGAGAAATTCCTGAAGATGCCACTGCCACAGATATTCTTCTTGTGTTTCTGAAAGAACAGAAAAAAGAAATACTTCTTAAAAAAAACAGCATAACAGTTGCTGCCTACGAGTATTTTTTTGCAAATAAACCCGCCAAAAAGGATAACCTGCTCCGCAGGAAATTTTTGGAGTCCGTGGATATCCTCAAAGGACTGATCGAGGCCGGTGTGGAAAACGGGGAATTCGTCTGTGAGGATCCGGAGAGTACGGCGCAGGATATCATGTTTGTTCTGGAAGGGCTGCGGGTGTGTTCCCAGACGATGGGACTGTCCGAAAGCAGGGTGGACAGAGAGCTTCTTTATATCATGGAGGGGCTTGTATATGAAGATTTATAACTGTGACAGATATCAATATTTTACTTAAATGATAACGAATGCCTCAAGGATGAGCCTTGGGGCGTTTTGTATGTAAGCTGCGGACAAATATAAGCGGTGAAGGAAAGGAAGCAAAAAATTGATCGAACGTATTGTGGAGATGGAACTGCCGGCGGGAGAAAAACTGATAATAGAAAAAAACAGGATCCAGGGAGAGCGGCTGCGCCCGGATGCCGCCAGGCTGGCAATTGTCACCGGCAGCCACGGCGACGAGCTGGAGGGACAGTATATCTGCTATGAGACGGCCAGACGACTGAAGGAAGGACTGCAGTTCCTTTCAGGCACAGTAGACATTTATCCGGCGCTGAACCCTCTGGGAATCGATGTGGTACAAAGAACCTCCCCTCTGGGAAATGTGGATATGAACCGCGTATTCCCCGGTTCCCCCGACGGAACCCTGCTGGAACAGGCCGCCGCCCGTATTGTGGAGGATCTGGAGGGCGCGGATTTATGCCTGGATATTCATGCAAGCGATGTATTCGTGAGGGAAATACCCCAGGTACGTCTGAGCGAAGATTTTGCAGAAAAACTCCTTCCCTATGCCAGACTGATGAATGTGGATATGGTCTGGACCAACGCCACCGCAACCGTACATGAATCCACCCTCGCCCATGCCATGAACAGCAGGGGAGTCCCTGCTTTAGTGGTGGAACTGGGGGTGGGAAACCGGATCAGCCCGGAGTATGGCAGCCGCATCGTGGACGGCATTTTCAACGTGATGAACCTGCTGGGCATGTGGAAAGGAAAACACAGCATGGTGGGCATGCCTGCCGTTTCCACAGACGGTGAGGTGGAGTTTATCAGAGCATCCGTCAACGGAATGTTCCTCCCCTCCGCCGCACATAACCATTACATCAGACAGGGAGAGAAAATAGGCGAAATCGTGGATGTGATCAATGGAACAGTAAAACAGGAAATTTTTGCGCACAAATCAGGCCTTATCTTTACCCTCAGAGAATATCCTCTGGTATATGAAGGCGCCCTTCTCGCAAGAATTCTTACCGGAATCGAAGAAAAAAAGTGAACAGGAGAGCGAAATGGAAACGAAGGAATTATTTCGGATGAAATCCAACTACAGAGAAGACATGCTGGTGCAGGGATACCGCTTTGGAAAAGGCGAAAAAGCCGCCTGCATTGCAGGGGCCGTACGCGGAAATGAAATCCAGCAGCTCTACATCTGCTCCCAGCTGGTAAAACAACTCAAGGAACTGGAAAATAAAGGCTGCATCAACGCCAACAAAGAAATCATGGTAATTCCCGCCATCAACCCTTTTTCCATCAACACCGGCAAACGTTTTTGGGGAATAGGCGACATTGACATCAACCGCAGCTTCCCCGGAAACCAGGAAGGCGACACCACCTCCCGGATTGCCGCCGGAGTGCTGGAACAAATCCGCGACTACACCTACGGCATCCAGTTTGCCAGCTTTTACATGCCCGGAGAATTCGTCCCCCATGTCCGAATGATGGAAACCGGCTTCCAAAGCCCGTCCCTGGCGAACCTGTTCGGCCTTCCCTATGTAGTGATCCGCAAACCCCGCCCCGTGGACACCAAAACCCTCAACTACAACTGGCAGAACCAATCCACCGCCGCCTTCAGCGTCTACACCAACAAAACCGACGAACTCGATGAAAAAAGCGCCGTCCGCGCCACCGGAGCCGTCCTGCGCTTCCTCACCCGCATGGGAATCATCCGCTACGAAAGCCACAGCGGCTACATCAGCCACGTAATCCAGGACGAAGACCTTACCAACGTCCACGCAGGAACCGCCGGCCTCTACCGCCGCCTCACCGCCCCCGGAGAATACGTCCGCTACCACCAGCCCCTTGCCCAAATCCTCGATTCCTACGAAGGCTTCACCAAACAAGAAATCCTGGCCCCCACCGAAGGCATCATTTTCTACGCCCACAAAGACCCCCTCATAAACCAGGGCGACATCACCTTCCGCATCATCCACCGCCTCCACGAATAAAAACACAAACCCCGCCTCCGCGCTCCTGTTACCCGCCCTTAGCCAACTTTGTGCAATAAAATCATAAATAAAAGCCCTTTTCCCTCCCGTTACCATACCCTACCCTCCTCATCCGGTCGCCTTCCGTCCGTGTTTCTCCCCGGTGGGGCTGTCTGGCCTCTCTCCTGCCCGGGCGCCTGATCTCTGTAGGGACGGCGGCATCTCAAAAAAAGGGCGGAAGTTTCTTACTGCTTTGCTCCTATGCTCCTCTGCCCGCCCTTAGCGGCGCTGTCTGACGACTGCCAAGGAGGAGTTTAAGCCGCGTTGGCAGAGGAACATAGGAACAAAACAGTTAGAAACTCCCCCTTTTTTTGTCTGCCGCCGTCCCTACAGAGATCAGGCGCCCGGGCAGGAGAGAGGCCAGACAGCTCCACCGGGGAGAAACACGGACGGAAGGCGACCGGATGAGGCCACAACCTCCCCCATTTCCCCACCCCCATCTTTTTATTTCCCCTCATTTTATTAAATTGCATTGAAAAAAAACGCAGATTTTGTATAATAAGAAGAGAATGCCCGCCTCCCGGCCTGTTTTTGTATGCCCGGAGGAAAAAGCAGCCGGCGGCTGGGGATGAAAAAAATGCCGGCCACAAACATTTGGAGGAGCCATTCATGGGAAATGTAAGACGTATCTATGTAGAGAAGAAAGCCCCTTTTGCTGTGAAAGCGAAGGAACTGAAAGGCGATCTGAAGAACTATCTGAACCTGAAAAAAGTAGAGGATGTGAGAATGTTCATCCGCTACGATGTGGAGCATATCAGCGATGAGGTATTTGAAAAGGCCTGCAAAACGGTGTTTTCCGAGCCTCCTGTAGACGACCTTTACAGAGAGCAGATTACCGTTCCGGAGAACGGAAGAGTATTTTCTGTGGAGTTCCTGCCCGGACAGTTTGACCAGAGAGCGGATTCTGCCCTGCAGTGCGTAAAGTTCTTAAATGAAGAAGAAGATCCAATTATCAGGACCGCAGTGACCTACCTGATTACCGGTGAGCTGACGGATGAAGAATTTGACCGGATAAAAGCCTACTGTATCAATCCTGTGGATTCCAGGGAAACGGATATGGTTAAGCCGGAAACACTGGAAACAAATTTTGAGGAGCCGGAGGATGTGAAGATTTTTGACGGCTTCCGGAACCTGAAGGAGGAAGAACTCAGAGAACTTTATGATTCCCTGGGGCTTGCCATGACCTTCCGGGATTTCCAGCATATTCAGAATTACTATGTGAACGACGAAAACAGAGATCCCTCCATGACGGAGATCCGTGTCCTCGATACGTATTGGTCCGATCATTGCCGTCACACCACTTTTTCCACGGAGCTGAAGGATGTGGAATTCGGGGAAGGCTACTACCGGACACCCATAGAAAGCACCTATCAAAGCTACCTGGATACCAGGGAAGAGATTTTCAAGGGAAGAAAGGACAAGTTTGTCTGCCTGATGGATCTGGCTCTCATGGGTATGCGCAAACTGAAAAAAGAAGGAAAACTCCAGGATATGGAGGAGTCCGATGAAATCAACGCCTGCTCCGTCATCGTCCCTGTGGAAATGGATTACGGAGACGGCCCTGTTACCGAGGAATGGCTTATTTTCTTTAAAAATGAAACCCATAACCATCCCACCGAAATCGAACCCTTCGGCGGTGCTGCCACCTGTCTGGGCGGCGCTATCCGGGATCCTCTTTCCGGACGCGGTTATGTATATCAGGCCATGCGCGTGACCGGGGCGGCGGATCCTACCGTTCCCGTAGCAGACACCTTAAAGGGAAAGCTTTCCCAGAAAAAGCTGGTCCGCGGCGCTGCGGACGGCTACTCCTCTTATGGCAATCAGATCGGTCTGGCAACCGGTTATGTAAAAGAAGTATATCATCCCAATTATGTGGCAAAACGTATGGAAATCGGCGCCGTTATGGGTGCCGCTCCCAGAAAAAATGTAATCCGTGAAACCTCCGATCCGGGCGATATCATCATCCTCCTGGGCGGACGCACCGGAAGGGACGGCTGCGGCGGCGCTACCGGTTCCTCCAAGGTGCATACGGAAGAGAGTATTGAAACCTGCGGCGCGGAAGTACAGAAGGGAAATGCGCCTACGGAACGTAAGATCCAGAGGCTGTTCCGCAGGGCGGAAGTCAGCAGGCTGATTAAGAAGTGTAATGATTTCGGTGCCGGCGGCGTATCGGTTGCCATCGGTGAGCTGGCGGACGGACTCCGGGTGGATCTGGATAAGGTTCCCAAGAAATACGCGGGTCTGGACGGAACGGAGCTTGCCATCTCCGAATCCCAGGAAAGGATGGCCGTTGTGGTAGCTCCCGGGGATGTGGATACTTTCCTGGATTATGCGAAGGAAGAAAATCTGGAGGCCGTGAGCGTTGCGGTTGTAACAAAGGAGCCCCGCCTCGTCCTTACCTGGAGGGGAAAAGAAATCGTGAATATTTCCAGGGCGTTCCTGGATACCAACGGAGCTCATCAGGAGACAGGCGTATATGTGGATATCCCGGCGGAGGGCAGCAGCTATTTTGATAAATACGCCGTTCCCGAAGCAGGAGAGACGCTGGAAGCCGGTGATGCGAAAAAAGCATGGCTTACCCTGCTTTCCAATCTGAATGTCTGCTCCCAGAAGGGCCTTGTGGAAATGTTCGACTCCTCCATCGGCGCAGCCAGCGTGCTGATGCCCTACGGCGGAAAATACCAGCTTACGGAAACGCAGGCTATGGTGGCAAAACTGCCTGTCCTGAAGGGAAAAACAGATACTGTTACCATGATGAGCTACGGGTTTGATCCTTATCTTTCCTCCTGGAGCCCTTATCACGGAGCGGTGTATGCCGTGACCGAATCCATGGCAAGAATCGTTGCCAGCGGCGGTGATTTCCATAAGATCCGTTTCACCTTCCAGGAATATTTCCGCAGGATGACGGAGGATCCCAAACGTTGGAGCCAGCCTTTTGCCGCCCTGCTGGGGGCATTTGACGCACAGGTGGGCTATGGCCTTCCTTCCATCGGAGGCAAGGATTCCATGTCTGGCACCTTTAATGAAATTGATGTGCCTCCTACCCTGGTATCCTTTGCGGTGGATGTGGCTAAGGAAAAGGATATTATCACACCCGAATTCAAAAAGCCGGGAAATAAGGTAGTACGCTTCTGCATGGAGAGGGATGAATACGATATCCCTGTTTATGAAAGTGTGATGGAGCTTTATGACAAGATTACGGAAATGATCCGCGACGGCGTTATTATATCCGCATACGCGCTGGACAGCAAGGGTGCGGCAGCGGCTCTTCCCAAGATGGCCTTCGGCAATCATCTGGGTGTGGAGCTGAGTGATGACGCGGATTTGGAAGAACTCTTTGAAAATGCTCTGGGCGATATCATGGCGGAGGTTCCCGCAGATAAGATCAACCTGATAGACACCGCTTATGAGCTTATCGGTACCATTACCAAAGAACCCGTGGTTACCTTCGGTGATGTGGAAATCACTCTGGATGAGATGCTCTGCGCATGGAAGGGGACTCTGGAAAAAGTATTCCCCACCAAAGCGAGCGAGGAAACGGCGCCGGTGGAAAGCAGCCTTTATAAGGCGGACAGCATCTATGTATGCAGACAGAAGGTGGCGAAGCCCGTCGTATTCATCCCCGTGTTCCCCGGAACCAACTGCGAATACGACAGCACAAAGGCTTTTGAGAGAGCAGGAGCCAGCGTGGTGACCAAGGTATTTAAAAACCTGAGCGCTGAGGATATCCGTGAATCCGTGGCGGAATTTGAAAAGGCGATCAATGATGCCCAGATCATCATGTTCCCCGGCGGATTTTCCGCAGGCGATGAGCCGGATGGAAGCGCCAAATTCTTTGCAACCGCATTCCAGAATGCCAGGATTAAGGAAGCTGTCATGAAGCTGGTGAATGAGCGTGACGGCCTGTGCCTGGGCATCTGCAACGGCTTCCAGGCCCTGATCAAGCTGGGACTGGTTCCCTTCGGTGAAATTGTGGGACAGAAGGAGAATTCCCCGACACTGACCTTCAATACCATAAACCGCCACATCTCCAAAATGGTTTATACCAAGGTGGTATCCAACAAGTCACCCTGGCTTGCAAATGCACAGCTCGGCAAGACTTATGTAACACCCGCATCCCATGGAGAAGGCCGTTTTGTAGCGGACGATGAATGGATCAAAAAGCTGTTTGCCAACGGACAGGTGGCAACGCAGTACGCGGATCCGGAAGGAAATGTTTCCATGGATGAAGAATGGAACGTTAACGGTTCCTATGCGGCGATTGAAGGAATCACCTCTCCGGACGGACGTATCCTGGGCAAAATGGCCCATGTGGAAAGAAGAGGAGATGGAGTCGCCATTAATATTTATGGAGAACAGGATTTGAAGATCTTTGAATCCGGGGTTGCTTACTTCAAGTAAGGAATTGCCTTACATTTACAATAATAATAGAAAGACAAGAAATCCCACGGCAGGGTATGCCGTGGGATTTCTTTCGGACAGCCATCAGCTGTCCAGTTTTTTTATGCTCAAAGTGGCATTGGCATTATTATTAATTATTGCATTCAGATTATCGGGAAGGGTTCTCACAATAAGGAGCACCAGATCCAATACATCACCCGAAGATAAAGGAACAATAACACTTGCCGACAAACGCCCGTCAAAGGAGAGGTTGGCAGTGTCATCCTCCGCCAGGGTCTGGGAACCTCTCGTCTGGGTAAGGATTTCCCCGTTCCTGCGTACGGCAGCCGCCGCTGTGGAAGCCTGGCTGGTATTCAGAAGGATATTATAATTGATTTCATAATCCCCGGCAGTCTGTACAGTCAGAGAGTTATTGACTGCAGTGACATTTTTAAGCGGCATGGGAGTATTCAGTTTTACCTGTACCGGAACGTCAGCAGCAGTGAAAAAAACAAGCTGCGTTCCGCTGTTATAAAGACCTCCGTAAGCGGCAAGGCCTGCCGGTTTGCCTGAAGCCGGCCTGGACAGCCGGGCTTTATTGGGGATACAGCCGCCGCATGGATGACAGCTATTTTGTTTCTGATACATAAAATTACCTGCTTTTTCTCTTTATTCCATGGTATGACAAAAAATGCACATGGTGATAAGCCATAACAGTACAGCCCCTCTCCAGCCTCTGGTCCTGTGTATCCTGTTCGGCCAGC
>OGYI01000300.1_pt1 | contig 63512 bp, 54 predicted proteins | sample 1576521 | NCBI WGS metagenome assembly OGYI01 (sample SAMEA3541484, study PRJEB24748) | human gut metagenome | biome: human gut; feature: human-associated habitat; material: faeces | place: China | collected 2012
AGGCTGCGTCCTTTGCAGCCTTAGTACCGCTGCGTGTTTATCCGAGCGAGAGCGTCCCCTTTAAGGACCTCTGCACGTCCGGCCGCTGCCGCGGAGGGATTGGGCGCACGGGCCAGGGACGCAGGCACAGGCTCAACGGACAGAGAGGGAAGGAATGTTATCATTAAATAAAGGCGGCATTGTGCCGTAAAAGGAGTAAGCGTGGAACAGAGGAGAAAAAGAGGGATATTGGCGGTCAGTTTTGGGACTAGTTATGAGGATTCTTGCAGGCGGACGATAGGCGCGCTGGAAGAGGATTTTGCGGGAGTATTTCCTTATATGCCGGTAAAAAGGGCTTTTACCAGCGCGATTATCATGCGTATATGGAAGGAGAGGGGGGTGGAGATTCCCGATACGATGGGGGCGCTTGCTGAGATGGCGGAGGAGGGGATAGAGGAGGTCCTCATCCAGCCGACGCATCTGCTGGCAGGGGAAGAGTATGAAAAGCTCTGTGCCCAGGCGGAAGGGTTCCGGGAGCGTTTCCGCAGGATGGAAATCGGCGTGCCCCTGCTGCATGAGGAGGAGGATCTGGAACGTGTGGCGTCCTTCTATGCCTCTCGTTTTTCCAGGGAAGAGGGGGAAGCGCTGGTTCTGATGGGACACGGCTCCCGTCATGAAAACAATGCGGTTTATGCGCGGCTTCAGGATATCTGGAACCGCATGGGCTGTAAGGATGTATTCCTGGGGACGGTGGAAGCAAGCCCGGATTTGGAAGAGGTGATAAAACAGCTGCGGGAGAGCGGGTACCGGAAGGTGGTATTGACACCGCTTATGCTGGTCGCCGGGGATCATGCCCATACGGATATGGCAGGAGACGGGCCGGACAGCTGGAAAAGCAGGCTGGAGGAACAGGGCTTCCAGGTGCGGTGCGTGGTCAGGGGAATGGGTGAGTACCCGGAAATACGCGGCCTTTATATCAGGCATTTACAGAAGCTGGAAGAAAAAAATACGGGGGTGCTGTACGGTGTCAGCGTTGGCCCGGGTGATCCGGAGCTGATTACGCTCAAGGCCGTGCGGCTGATAAAGGAATGCCCGGTTCTGGCGGTACCCCGTACAAAAGGGGAAAATACCCTCGCGCTTTCTATTGTAAAGCAGGCCGCCGACATCAGGGGTAAGGAAATCGTTTATACGGATTTTCCCATGACCCGGGACAAGGAGGTTCTCGATAAAAATTATGACAGAATCGCAGGATTGCTTGCGGAATATCTGGAAAAGGGGCAGAATGTAGCTATGCTTAACATCGGGGATATTTCCATTTATTCCACCTTTTCTTATGTGGGAGAACGGGTGGCACGGGCCGGATTCCCGGTAAGGGTATGCGCCGGTGTGCCCTGTTTCTGTGATATTGCGGCTAAGACGGGAAAGCCTCTTGTTTCCGGTTCGCAGGTCCTGATGGTGATTCCTGCGGGAAAAGAAGCGCTGGATCCGTATATGGAGCTGGAGGGAACGAAGGTATTGATGAAAAGCGGGGGAAAGCTGGAAAACCTGCGGCGGTATCTGGAAGAAAAGGGGCTGGAGGATCGGGCGGTTATAGCAGGCAACTGCGGCCTGCCCGGAGAACATTTCCTGCCTGCCTCCGGCGAGATACCGGAGGGAAGCAGCTATTTTACTACGGTAGTGGTGAAATAACGCAGCGGCTCAGATTTGTCTGAACGATTACGGGCAGAACCGGAAAAGGAGAGAGCAGCTTGTTTGAAAAATATGTATATAAGAATCAGAAACGCCTTCGCTGCGGTTATACCACAGGCTCCTGTGCGGCGGCTGCTGCCAAGGCCGCAGCCCTGCTTCTCGTCGGCGGCATAAGACCGGAAACCGTGGAGCTGGAAACGCCTTCCGGGCAGAAGCTGTTTTTGGAGGTGGAGGATATCCGGGAGGAAGAGGGAAGGGTGTCCTGCGCGATCCGTAAAGACAGCGGGGATGATCCGGATGTAACCAACGGCATATTGGTTTATGCTTCCGCGGAAAAAACAAAGGATGGGATCCGGATAGACGGCGGTACCGGCGTGGGAAGAGTTACCCGTCCGGGCCTGGATCAGCCGGTAGGAGAAGCCGCCATCAATACGGTTCCCCGGAGGATGATAACCGTGGCGGTGCAGGAGGTCTGCGCCGGACAGGGCTATGAGGGCGGAATCCGGGTGGTTATTTCCATACCGGAAGGCGAAGCTCTTGCGGGAAGGACTTTTAATCCCCGTCTGGGGATTGAAGGGGGGATTTCGATCCTGGGCACCACGGGAATTGTGGAGCCTATGAGTGAAGCCGCCCTGCTTGATACCATAGAAGTGGAAATGAAACAGGCTGCGGCAGTGGGAAGAAAGCGGATCCTTCTCACGCCCGGCAATTACGGCATGGATTTCCTTCGGGATGAGCTGGGTATCGATCCGCAGAAAAGCGTGAAGTGCAGCAATTATATAGGGGAATCCCTGGATAAGGCAATTACCATAGGGTTTGAAGGGCTTCTTCTGGTCGGGCATATCGGAAAGCTGGTAAAGCTGGGGGCGGGTGTGATGAACACCCATTCCCGCTGGGCGGACGCCCGTCTGGAAACGCTGGCTGCCAGTCTGATTCTGGCAGGCGGCGGGGCAGGGACGGCAGCGGCGCTGCTGGGAGCCAATACCACGGAGGAGGCGCTGGATATCCTGCATGGCTGCGGCTGGCTTGAGAAAACCATGGAAACCCTCATGGAAAAAATTACATATCACCTGGAACACAGGACCGGCGGAAAGCTGCAGGCTGAGGCGGTGGTATTTTCCAATGTTTACGGAATTTTAGGAAAAACAAAGGGAGCGGATATCCTTTTGGCGGAATTACAACAGGAATAGGAGAACGGAAAATGGTTCATTTTGTAGGGGCAGGGCCGGGAGCGCCGGACCTGATAACAGTCAGAGGACAGGCGCTTCTGAAGGAAGCGGATATTATTATTTATGCGGGTTCCCTGGTAAATAAGGAGCTGCTTGAGGCGGCACCGTCTCATTGCCGGATCTACAACAGCGCCCTGATGACGCTGGAGGAAGTGGTGGATGTGATGATACAGGGGGAAAAGGAAGAAAAGAAAATAGTCCGTCTCCATACGGGCGATCCCTGTCTGTACGGCGCGATCCGGGAGCAGATGGACCGCCTGGAGGAAGAAGGGATTTCCTATGAGGTATGCCCCGGCGTCAGCAGCTTCTGCGGAGCGGCGGCGTCCCTGCAGGCGGAATATACCCTGCCGGGCATTTCCCAGACGGTCATCATTACGAGAATGGAGGGCAGGACGCCGGTACCCGAGAGGGAAAAGCTGAGAAGCCTGGCGGCCCATCAAAGCACCATGGTTCTTTTCCTGAGCACAGGGCTTCTGGTGCAGGTGCGAGAAGAACTGCTGGCAGGAGGCCTGGCGCCGGATACGCCCTGTGCCATCTGTTATAAGGCGACCTGGGAGGATGAAAAAATCGTGCGGGGTGTCCTGGACGAGCTGCCGGAGCTGGCGGAACGGGCCGGTATCCGGAAAACGGCGCTGATTGTGGTAGGGAAGGTACTGGAGAGCGAGTATGAACTTTCCAGACTGTATGCGGCTGAATTTACCACCGAATTCCGACAGGGAAGAAAGGATGAAGGCCAGAAATGAAAGCGGCGGTGATTTCTTTTACCGGGAAAGGCGGCAGATGGAACCGGGTAATTACGGATCGGCTCCGGTCGGAGGATATTTGCTGTACCGGGTATGGCTTTTATAAATATGGGGAGGAAGGGCTGGAGCCCTTTTCTCATGTCAGGGAACTTATGGAATCCCTTTTTTCCTCCTGTGATCTGCTTCTTTTTATCGGAGCTGCAGGAATCGCAGTGAGGGCCGTTGCCCCCTTTATCCGGGGAAAAGCGCAGGATCCGGCCGTTCTTGTGATGGATGAATGCGCCTATCATGTGATTTCCCTGTTGTCCGGCCATCTGGGCGGAGCGAATGAGTGGTGCAGGCGTATAGCGCTTCTCACGGGGGCGGAGCCTGTCATCACAACAGCAACGGATTTAAACGGGATCTTTGCGGTAGATCTGTTTGCCCGGGAAAATGGCCTGGCGGTAAGGAATACGGAAGCTATCCGGGAGGTGTCCGGAAGGCTGCTTCACGGGGAAAAAGCAGGATTTTACAGCGAAATTCCCTGGGAAGGGGAACTGCCTTCTTCGCTGCTTCTTTTTTCGGAAAAAGAAAAGGAGGATGCCAGGAAGCCGGAATGCGGGATTGTAATTTCGGCAGACGCGGATAAGCAGATATTTCCCATCACCTGTTTTCTTGCCCCCAGGGATCTGACAGTGGGAATCGGCAGCAGGAAGGGAATAGCCAGAGAGGAAATTACCCGCTGCCTCAACCGTGTCCTGGAAGAAAACGGCCTTTGGGAAGGCAGGATTGCACGTCTGGCATCGGTCAGCCTGAAGAGAGAAGAACCGGGAATTCAGGAAGAAGCGCTGGCAAGGCGGGTGCCTTTCCTCACTTACACGCCCGAAGAACTGGAGCGGGTACCGGGCACTTTCCATGGTTCCTCCTTCGTGGAGAAAACGGTGGGAGTGGATAATGTATGTGAGCGCGCGGCCGTTCTGGGAAGCGGCGGCGGGGAACTGCTGGTGGGAAAAAGGGCGGGCAGCGGTGTGACCATAGCCATCGCCCGTCAGGAGGTTCCGACACTTCACTTTGCAGACACAGAGAAAGAAAATGGGTAGCTGTGAAGGAACAGTTACGATAAAGGAAGGATAAAGGCATGTTATATATAGTAGGTTTTGGCCCCGGAAGCTATGAGCAGATGACCGTGGAAGCGGACAGAGCCCTTCAGGAAAGTGATTTGATTATCGGATATACGACCTATGTGGATATCATCCGTCCCTGGTTCCCCGGCAAGGAGTTCCTCGTGACTCCCATGAAGCAGGAGAAAGAGCGGTGCCGCATTGCCATTGAGGAAGAGAAGAAGGGGAAAAAGGTATCACTGGTATGCAGCGGAGACAGCGGGATTTATGGAATGGCGAGCCTTGTTTATGAGCTGGCGGAACAGGAAGAAGGGTTTGCGGAACGGATCCATGTCATCGCTGGCGTGACGGCGGCCGCCAGTGGGGGAGCCCTGCTGGGAGCGCCTCTTTCCCATGATTTTCTCACCGTGAGCCTGAGCGATCTGCTCACGCCCATGGAGGTTATCCAGGACAGAATCCGCAGCGGCGCCGAAAGCGATACGGTTCTGTGCATATACAACCCTTCCAGCAGGAAGCGGGGGGACTATCTGCGGATGGCCTGCGATATTGTCCTGGAGAAGCGTTCCGGGCAGACGGTCTGCGGCTATGTGCAGAATATAGGCAGAGAAGGGGAAAAAGCGGTGGTGACCACGTTGGAAGAACTGCGGGATACACAGGTGGATATGTTTACTACCGTATTTATCGGAAACAGCCATACCAGGAATATCCACGGGAAAATGGTGACTCCCAGGGGATACCGGTTGGAAACGGAAAAGGAGCAGGCGTAAAAGAGGTATGAAACAGAAGGTAATGCTGTTTGCCGGAACAACAGAAGGCAGACTTTTATACGAATTCCTGGAAGCAGAGGGTTTTAAAGCCATGGTTTTCGTGACGACAGCCTATGGGGAACAGCTCCTTTCCCATGGGAAAGAGGAAACAGGCGGCACAGCCCGGATTCACACAGGATGCCTGGACCGGGAAGAAATGGAAGAACAGATGAAGGCATATGCTCCGGCGCTGGTGATTGACGCCACGCATCCCTATGCATCTGCGGCGACGGAAAATATACGGGAGGCCAGCAGCCGTGTACATATCCCTTATATCCGCGTCCTGCGCGCTTCCTGCCCGGCAGGGGATAAGAACCGGGAAGCGGAAAAGCTGACGGAGGTAGAAGATATCGGTTCTGCCGCCGCCTGGCTGGAACACACCGAGGGAAACATCCTGGTGACCACGGGCAGTAAGGAATTGAAGGAGCTGCGTACGCTCACCGGTTTTAAGGAGCGGGTATATGCCAGAATCCTTCCAATCCCCGCCATGCTGGAAAAATGCATGGAGCTGGGACTTGACGGCAGACATATCATCTGCATGCAGGGCCCTTTTTCGGAAGAAATGAATTATGCCATGCTGAAGGAAGTGGATGCGGCATTTCTGCTTACCAAGGAATCGGGAGCCGCGGGCGGGTTCCCGGAGAAGCTGGCGGCAGCACAGCGCGCGGGCGCGGCGGTGGTAATCATAAAACGGCCCGGACAGGAAGAAGGATATTCCGTGGAACAGGTGAAAAAAATCCTGCTTGCAAAGGATGAAAACAGTTATGGATAAACAAAGGATAACTATTATTGGAATCGGTATGGGGAATCCCGGAAATATGACCGGCACGGGAAAAGAGCTGCTCTTTGGCGCCGGTCTGGTGACAGGGGCAGGCCGGATGCTGGAAGCCTGCGGCCTGCAGGAAGGCAGCACGGAGGAACGGGATGTCATCAGAGCCTACGAGCCTGAAAAAATCTGCCGGGCCTTAAGAAACAGTCATAAAAAAGACGCGGCGGTGCTCATGTCCGGGGACAGCGGATTTTACAGCGGGACAAAAAAGCTGCTTGAGGCTCTGGAAAATTACCGGGAAGAAGTGCGGGAATGGCGCGAGGTATCCGTCCATGTGGAGCCGGGAATTTCTTCCCTTTCCTATTTCGCCTCCAGGCTTCAGATTCCCTGGGACGACGCGGCGGTCATAAGCCTTCACGGCAGGAAGGATAACCTGCTGTCCGCGGTGAAACGCAGCCGGAAAACCTTTCTGCTCACCGGAGGGCAGACCTCTGAGATCTGCAGGGAACTGACGGAGGGAGGGCTGGGTGACGTCATGGTCTGCGCGGGCAGCCGCCTTTCCTATCCGGACGAACATATCGTAAAATGTCCGGCGAAGGACTGGCAGGCGGCCGGTATCCCTTCCGGACAGGAGGATAGCCTGACGGTTCTCTTTCTCCTGAATGAAAAGCCGGAACGCTTTCTTATGACAGGAATACCGGAGGAATGCTTTGTACGCGGACAGGTACCTATGACCAAGAGCGAGGTGAGGGCCGTTATCATGAGCAAACTTGCGGTACGGGAAGATGATGTGGTATATGATATCGGCGCGGGAACCGGATCCGTGTCTGTGGAACTGGCGCTTGCGGCGGGAAGAGGGCAGGTTTATGCAGTGGAATGTGATCCGGAGGGCATCAGCCTGATCCGGCAGAACGGAGAAAAGTTCGGATGCCATAATCTGACGGCGGTGGAAGGGATGGCCCCGGAGGCTCTGACGGGGCTGCCTGCGCCTGATGCTGTTTTTATCGGAGGAACGAAGGGCAGGCTTGACCCAATCCTGGATGCTATCCCCGGAAAAAACAGATCCGTCCGCATCTGCATCAGCGCGGTCACCATGGAAACCGTATCGCAGGCTATCCAGTGTATGGAAAAAAAGAACATGCGGAATATGGATGCCTGTCAGATTGGAGTCACCAGGCTGCGTCCGGTGGGCGGGCTGCATATGCTTCAGGCGCAGAATCCGATTTTCCTTCTGTGGGGGGATATGACGGTATGAGTGAAACAGCGGAAGAAAAGAAAAAAAGGAGGCCTGGCGCCCCCAGGATCCTGATAGCAGGCACCGGGAGCGGCTGCGGGAAGACAACCCTGACCTGCGGCATTTTATACGGCCTTGTCAGACAGGGATACAGTCCTGCCGCCTATAAATGCGGGCCGGATTATATTGATTCTATGTTCCACAGCCGGGTGCTTGGGATAGAAACCGGTAATCTGGACAGTTTTTTTACCGATGACCAGACGCTCCGGGCTCTGCTTGCCGGACGGCAGGCGGACATCCATGTTATTGAAGGGGTAATGGGATATTATGACGGCATGGGGTTTACCGAAAACGGCAGTGCGAGTGAAATCGCGGCCCTGACGAAAACGCCGGTCATACTCACCGTAAATGCAAGAGGGATGAGCCGTTCCGTGCTGGCCGTGCTCCGGGGATTCCTGGAAAGCCAGAGCTGGCCCGGGATCAAAGGAGTGATCTTTAACCAGCTTTCCCCTGTGCTCTATCCGGATATCCGCAGGGAAGCACAGAAGCTGGGGGTTTGTGTGCTCGGTTATGTGCCGCGCCTTCCGGAAGCGGCGTTTGAAAGCCGGAAGCTGGGACTGGTGACTCCGGGAGAAATCGAAGGGTTCCGGGATAAGCTCGCCCTCCTTTATGACAGCCTGAAAGATTCCCTGGACTGGGATGGCATATGGGAACTGGCGGAAAGCGCGCCTGATCTTACCGGATTTGCAGCAGGAGAAGAGAAAGTATTTAATGGGATAAAAATTGCAGTGGCAAAGGATGAAGCTTTCTGCTTTTTGTACCAGGACAATATGGAATTCCTGAGACATCTCGGCTGTGAAATCGCCTGTTTCAGCCCTCTTCATGACAGCGGACTTCCGGAAGGGGCGGATGCCCTGATATTGAACGGAGGATATCCGGAGCTGTATGCGGACAGACTGGAAAAAAATGGTTCCATGCGCCGGTCAGTAAAAAAGGCGGTGGAAAACGGAATGCCGGTAATCGCGGAATGCGGGGGATTTATGTATCTGCACCGGAGGCTTCAGGATGAAAAGGGAGAATATCATGAAATGGCCGGCGTGCTTCCGGGAGACTGTTACCGTACGCCGAAGCTTTCCCGTTTCGGGTACATAACAATGAAAGCGGAAAAGGATAACCTGCTCTGCAGGACCGGTGAAACCTTAAAAGCTCATGAATTTCACTATTATGACAGCACCTGCCCGGGAGATGCCTTTGCGGCCCAAAAGGGCGGAGGCCGGGCCGGATGGATGGCAGGTGTGGCGGATAAAACAATGTATGCAGGTTTTCCCCATCTTTATTTTTACGGGAATAAAAAAGCGGCATACGCATTTGTGGAGGCGGCAGAAAAGTATGGAAAACGAAGAAAAAACATTACAATATCTGAGACAGTGCGGGGAAAGGATCCAGGAGCCTGACAGGCGGGCGGGAAAAGCCGGTGAAAGGCACTGGAATTCCATCGCGAAGCCTCTGCACGGGCTGGGCCTGCTGGAGGATGCCCTGGTACAGATCGCGGCCATTCAGGGGACGGAGGACATTACTCTGGATAAAAAGGCGGTGGTGGTCATGTGTGCGGACAATGGGATCATCGAAGAGGGAGTATCCCAAAGCGGCCATGAGGTCACTACGGTGGTGACGGGAAATATCGCTAAGGGCCTGGCAAGTGTCAACCGGATGGCTTCCTGCGCCGGAGCGGATGTATTCCCGGTGGATGTGGGGATGAAGGACGATCTGAAGCTGAAAGGGCTGCTGGTGGAAAAAACCAGGAACGGCACCCGCAATTTTCTGAAGGAACCCGCCATGGAGGATGAGGATATGCTTGCGGCAATACGGGCCGGCGTGGAAATGACGGAAATGCTTTCCGACGGCGGTTATCATATCCTGGCCCTGGGCGAAATGGGGATCGGAAATACAACAACCAGCAGCGCCGTGGCTTCCGTATTGCTGGGACTCCCCGCCGAAGAGGTGACGGGGCCGGGCGCAGGGCTGGATAAAGAAGGCGTTCGGAGGAAGATCGCGGTTATTAATCAGGCAGCGGCAGCCTGGAAGCTGGGAATCCACGGGCCGCTTTCCGGAGACGGGGAAAAGGATACGCAGCTCATGATGCAGGAAACGCTGCGTACGCTGCGTACGGTAGGGGGCCTGGATTTGTGTGCCCTTACAGGCGCATGTATCGGCGGGGCCATATACCGGGTACCCATTGTTCTGGACGGGCTGATTACTGCTGTGGCAGCTCTGACGGCATGCAGACTTCTTCCGGGAGTCCGGGATTTCCTCCTGCCTTCCCATCTGGGAAAGGAACCGGCCATGGCGGCCATTTATGAGGAACTTAAGTTTTGCCCCGTGATTCATGCCCGCCTGGCGCTTGGGGAAGGGACCGGTGCCGTAGCTCTTTTCCCGCTTCTGGACATGGCGTGCCAGGTTTACCGGGAAAACGCCACCTTCGGGGATTTGGAAATGGATGCATATGAGGATTACAGGTAACCGTTCAGACTTGTCTGTACGGTTATGATTACAGCGCGAAAGAGGTGTCGGAATGCTGATGGTGATCACAGGAGGAAGCGGCAGCGGAAAATCAGAATTCGCTGAGAAACAGGCGGTAAGGCTGGCAAAAGGCGGCCCCTTGTACTATCTGGCTACCATGCAGGTGTATGGGGAAGAGGGCAGACGGAAGGTGGAACGTCACCGGCAGCTGCGGAAAGGGAAAGGCTTTGCCACAATAGAACGCACGACCCGGGTGGATTTGGCGGAACCGGAGGCAGGTGCGACAGTCCTTCTGGAATGCATGACCAATCTTGCGGCTAATGAAATGTTTTCCGGGGAAGGGCCGGAAGACGCGGCGGGAGGAGGGGAACCCGAGCCGGGTAAGACGGAAACCGTGATCGGCAGCCGGATACTGGAGGATGTGGAGCGTCTGTATGCCAAGTGCCGGAATCTGGTAATCGTTACAGGGGAGGTGGCCTCAGACGGCATTTCCTATGACGAGAGTACGGAAAGCTATATCCGTCTGCTCCAGCAGGTTAACTGCAGTCTGTGCCAAAAGGCGGAAGAAGCCTACGAGGTGGTATATACCATTCCTGTCTGCCTTAAAAAAAAGCCGGAAAAACCGGCGGTTGGAAAGGAAAGCTTATGAAAACAGTAGTTTCTTCTTTGGTCATTGCCTTTTCCATGTATTCCAAAATACCGATGCCGAGGGTGGAATGGACGGAGGAAAACAGAAAATATGCCATATGCTTTTTCCCGCTGGTCGGCCTGGTGACAGGGGGACTGTGCTATGTGTGGTTTCTGATCTGCGGGCATCTGCAGGCGGGGACACTTTTGTTTTCGGCGGGGATGGCGGCCATTCCGCTGTTTCTGACAGGGGGAATCCATGTGGACGGGTTTATGGATACCATGGATGCCATGCATTCCTATCTTCCCAGGGAGGAAAAGCTGCGGATACTGAAGGATTCCCATATCGGCGCTTTTTCCGTCATCTGTCTGCTGGGTTATTATCTGACCTATCTGGGCTGGATTTCTGAACTGCGAAGTGAGCGGGCGGTTTTGTGTTTCTGCCTGGGTTTTCTGCTTTCCCGTATTTTGAGCGGGCTGAGTATTGTGTATTTCCCGGGGGCAAAAAAGGAAGGGCTTTTATACGCTTTTTCTTCCACGGCACACAAGAGGACTGTAAGGCTTGTGTTGTTTCTTCTTCTGGGAGTATGTGTTTTGGGAATGGTTCTGGTTTCGCCATTGGCAGGAAGCCTGACTGTGGCTGGGAATCTTGCGGTGTTCGGGTGGTACGGGTATGATTCGAAGAAGGAATTCGGTGGTATTACAGGGGATCTGGCAGGATGGTTTCTGCTCTGTGCCGAGTGGGTGAGTGCAATGGTACCGGCCGTCATTGCTTTGTTGTGAGGCGTTCGTTTTCCCTTCGCCGGGGCTTGCCGACGCCCGGGCGAAGGGAAAACGAACTGGGGGTAGGTAATGAAAGGGAAAAAGAAAAGAGATAAAGAGATATAAGAGAAAGGAAGGTTGTTATGGAGGTTTATGTGGGAGGCAGGGCGCAGGGGAAGCTTGATTATGTGAAGGGGAGGTATCCGGAGAAGGGGAGGATTGTTTTTGGGGAGAGTGCCGGGGTGGAGGATTGTCTGGGGGCGGAAATTATTGCGCATTTTCATTTGTTTGTGAAGGGGTTCGGGGGGAATAGTGAAAAGGCTTTTGAGGCGGTGGGACGGATTTTGGAGGGGAATCCGCAGGTGATTATTTTGTGTGATGAGATTGGGTGCGGGATTGTTCCGATGGAGAAGGAGGAGAGGGAGTACAGGGAACTGGTGGGACGGATTATGGGGATGGTGGTCAGCCGGGCGGAACGGGTGGAGCGGCTGGTCTGTGGGATTCCTCAGGTGTTGAAGGGGGATGGGAAGGCAGAGGGCTGAGCGAGAGAAGTTAAGGCTGTGAGGAGGAGATTTATGAGCTGGCGGTTGTTTTTAATTCGGCATGGGATGACGGAGGGGAACCGGGAGAAGCGGTATATTGGGAAGACGGATGAGGGTTTGTGTGATGAGGGGCGTAGGATGCTGGAGAGGCGGAAGGCTGCGGGGGAGTATCCGGAGGCGGATTTGGTGTTTGTCAGTCCTATGAGGCGGTGTCTGGAAACGGCGGAGGTGCTGTATCCGGGGCAGGAGCCGGTGGTGATAGAGGAGTTCAGGGAGTGTGATTTCGGGTTGTTTGAGGGGAAAAATTATCGGGAATTGACGGGGAATGTCCATTATCAGGCATGGATTGACAGCGGGGGGACGCTGCCTTTTCCGGAAGGGGAAAGCCGGGGGGCTTTTCAGGACAGATGCTGCACGGGGCTTGTGCGGATGGCGGGGATCTGCGCGGAATGGGAAAGGGCGGAAGAGAAGAAAGGGACGGGAAGTAGGGAACTGAGGGCGGCCTGTGTTGTTCATGGAGGGACGATAATGGCGCTGTTGGAACGGTTTGGCACGGAGGGCGGCGATTATTATTCTTATCAGTGCGGCAGCGGACAGGGGTATCGCTGTGTGGCCGGGGGCAGTCCGGAGGAGATTGGAAAAGGAGAGATTGAACTTTCATGTATACAACCATTAGTATTTTCGCAGGATTTATCTTAGATTTACTTTTTGGGGATCCTTACTGGATGCCTCATCCTGTCAGGGCCATGGGTAAGGGGATACAGGCGCTGGAAAAGAAGCTGCGCCGTCCTGACGGGACGCCGGCAGCCCAGATGAGGGCGGGGGCATTGCTGGTGTGTATGATTGTGGCTGTTTCGATCCTGATTCCTGTTTTGCTGTTATGGCTGGCTTATTGGCTGCATCCGGCGGCGGGGCTTGTGCTGGAGTCTTTTATGTGTTATCAGATTATGGCGACGAAATGTCTGAAGGTGGAAAGCATGAAGGTATGCCGGGCTCTTCGGGATGGAGATGTGGAAAAAGCGAGGGAGGCGGTTTCCATGATCGTGGGAAGGGATACGGCGGTGCTGTCGGCGGAGGGGATAACCAAAGCGGCGGTGGAGACTGTGGCGGAAAATACTTCGGACGGAAGCATTGCCCCTCTGTTCTTCATGCTTCTGGGCGGCCCTGCGGCGGGATTTGCCTATAAGGCTGTGAATACCATGGATTCCATGCTGGGATATAAAAATGAAAAGTATTTGTATTTCGGGAGGCCTGCCGCAAGGCTGGATGATGTGGTGAATTTTATTCCGTCCCGTCTGGCGGCCCTTCTTATGATAGCTGCGGCCTGGCTGTGCGGAATGGATGGAAAAGGCGCTTTCCGTATCTGGCGCAGGGATCGGTTTAAGCACGCCAGCCCCAACTCGGCGCAGACGGAATCGGTGTGCGCAGGGGCTTTGGGTATCGCGCTTGCCGGGGATGCCGTTTATTTTGGCAAAGTGGTGAAAAAGCCGTTTATCGGGGATGGAAAACGGCCGGCGGAACCGGAGGATATTGCCAGGGCAAACCGGCTTTTATATGTTTCCGCATCTCTTTTATGTGCGGCGGGACTGCTGATACGGTGTGTGCTTCCATTGGTATTTTAACTAAAAAAACGGATAAGGTAGGACGGGAGAGGAAAAATGGATTTTTTTGAACACGGAGGCAGAAACGGGAAAAATATCAGATATGATTTTTCCGCGAATATAAATCCGCTGGGGCTGCCGGAGGGGGTATCGGAGGCGCTCCGGGAAAGTCTGTGCCAGGCGGTGAGGTATCCGGAAGCGGAAAGCCTGTCCCTTCGGGAGGCGATTGCCCGAGAATGGGGGACGGACGCCGGAGGTGTGGTGTGTACAAACGGAGCCTCCGAATTGATTTATGCGGCGGTACGGGCTTTGAGGCCGGCGGCAGGCCTGCTTCCTGCCCCCACTTTTTCTGAATATGAAAGGGCGTTTCTGTCTGTGGGATGTCCGGTCAGGTATTATCCTCTGAAGCGGGAAAATGGATTCGCTGTGGATGAGGATTTCCTGGATTTTCTGGAAAAACAGGAAACGGGAAGTCTGCTGTTTCTCTGTAATCCCAATAATCCCACAGGAAGCTGTGTGGAACCTTCTCTGATGGAGCAGATTTTGAGGCTGACGGCGCGCAGGGGGATCTGGCTGGCTGTGGATGAGGCCTTCCTCGCTTTTTCCGGAGAATATGGACGGCGGAGCATGAGAAGGTATTATAAGGAATATGAGAATCTTCTGGTGCTGAATGCGTTTACCAAGCTGTATGCCATGCCGGGGCTGCGGCTGGGGTATGGGGTATGCGAAAGCCGGGAGGTGATCCGCCGTCTCATGCTCCAGCTTCCGGCATGGAATGTTTCGGTTCCGGCGCAGGCGGCGGGACTGGCGGCGCTGAAGGAAAAAGAGTATGCGGAAAAAACGGTGGTATATGTCGCTGAGGAACGGGAATTCCTTGTGGCAGGGCTTAAAAAGGCGCCCGGCCTGATCCGGCGGATATATCCGTCTATGGCTAATTATATTTTTCTGGAGGCTCTGCCCGGTCTGGACAGGCTTCTTGCAGACAGGGGAATCGCTGTGCGCAGCTGTGAGAATTACAGGCAGCTGCGGGCGGGGGATTACAGAATTGCGGTCCGCAGCAGAAGGGAAAACGAAGCGCTTCTGCAGGCTATTTACGAGGAGGAGGCAGCATGGCAAAAAATCTGATGATTCAGGGGACGATGTCCAATGCGGGGAAAAGCATACTGACGGCGGGGATCCTGCGGGTGCTTAAGCAGGACGGCTATCGTGTGGCCCCGTTTAAATCCCAGAATATGGCGTTGAATTCCTATATTACCAGGGAAGGCCTGGAGATGGGACGGGCACAGGTAATGCAGGCGGAGGCGGCGGGGATTGAACCGAATGTCTGGATGAATCCCATTCTGCTGAAGCCAAACAGCGACATGGGCTCCCAGGTAATTGTAAACGGCGAAGTGTTCGGAAACCGGGAAGCGCGGGATTATTTCCGGATGAAAAAAAGCCTGATCCCTTCTATTATGAAGGCTTATGGGGAGCTTGACAGCCGGTATGACATCATAGTCATCGAGGGGGCGGGAAGCCCTGCGGAAATCAATCTGAAGGAAAACGATATCGTAAACATGGGCCTTGCGGCTCTTGTGGACGCGCCGGTACTTTTGGTGGGAGATATAGACAGGGGCGGTGTGTTTGCCCAGCTGCTGGGAACCATCTGGCTTCTGGAGGAGGAAGAACGGGCCAGGGTAAAAGGGCTTGTGATCAATAAATTCCGCGGGGATAAATCCATCCTGGAGCCGGGACTGAAGCAGCTGTATGACAAGTGCGGTATTCCGGTTACGGGAGTCATCCCTTATGTCAGACTGGATATTGATGAAGAGGACAGCCTGTCGGAGAAGCTGGAACAGCGCACGGCGGCAGGAGGGATTGATGCAGCGGTCATCCGTGTTCCCCATATCTCTAATTTCACGGATTTCGGCATGCTGGAAGGCTGTGAAGGAGTTTCCGTCCGGTATGTAAAGTCGGCGGGGGAGCTGGGAAAGCCGGATTTGCTTTTGCTCCCCGGAAGCAAAAATACGATGGCGGATCTGCTCTGGCTGCGGGAGAATGGCCTGGAAGCGGGAATCCAGAGGCTTGCCGGAGAAGGCTGCCGGATTATGGGAATCTGCGGAGGCTACCAGATGCTGGGAAGCCTTCTGGAGGATCCGGAAGGCGTGGAGCATGGAGGAAGCCTTGCAGGCATGGGCCTGCTGCCGGTGGTGACCCGGTTCAGGGGGAAGAAGCACCGTACCAGAGTGGAAGGAAACGTAGGGAAGCTTTCCGGTGTCTTTGAACAGATGAGCGGGATCAGGGCGGAAGGCTATGAAATCCATATGGGTGAATCCATGGCAGGCGAAGGCTGCAGCTGTTTTGCAGACGTAACGGACTGCGTGACCGGACAGCAGTATGCAGACGGATGTGTAAAGGGGAATGTTTGCGGAACCTATATCCACGGAATATTGGATTCCCCGGAACTGCTGAAGGGGATGCTGGAACCTTTGTACCGGGAAAAAGGAATACAGCCCGGAGTATACAGGGATTTACAGGCTTATAAACAGGAGCAGTATGACCGGCTGGCGGATGTGATACGGATGCATCTTGATATGGAGGCGGTGTACAGGATAATAGGACTGGATTAAAACGGAATACCTGAAAGGCAGCAGGAAAACAGAAAGGACGATACATATGAAACTGGAAGAATATGCTCCCGGAGAAATCGAGAAAAGGAGCTTTGCCATTATAGAGGAAGAACTGGGGCGGGAGTTGGATCCGGTACAGAAGCCTATCATAAAAAGAGTGATCCATACCACCGCGGATTTCAGCTATGCGGATACCCTTTTTTTCTCGGAAGGAGCGGTGGAGGAAGGGCTTAATGCTCTTCGCAGCGGTGTTTCCATCGTAACGGATACCAATATGGGAAAAGCGGGAATCAACAAGAAAAAGCTGGGACAGCTGGGCGGAAGCGTCCATTGCTTTATGGCGGATGAGGATGTGGCGGAGAAAGCATCCCGCCTGGGGATAACAAGAGCGGCCGTGAGCATGGAAAAAGCGGCAGAAATGCAGGAGGATTTTATTTTTGCCATCGGGAACGCACCCACAGCCCTTATCCGCCTGTATGAACTGATAAAGGAAGGAAGAATCCATCCCCGCCTCATTATCGGGGTTCCTGTGGGATTTGTGAACGTGGTGGAGGCCAAAGAACTGATTCTCACGGCAGGCGTGCCTGTGATAGTGGCAAGGGGCCGCAAAGGAGGAAGCAACGTGGCCGCCGCCATATGCAACGCCCTGCTTTACCAGCTGTAGAAAAAAGTTGACATGCAATTATTACGGTTGTAGGATGGAAAAAGGCCAGGAAGACAGAGTCACTGCTGTCTTCCTTTGTTGCATGTAAGGGAGGTTTTTCGTTATGAGGACAAAAAGAAGACGCAGAAGAAGCAGGAGACAGAGAATCAGAACAAGGAAGCTTCTTATTTCAGGAACAGCAGTACTGGTGATAGCCGGGCTGGTGTTCGGCGGTTTCATGCTTCTGAAAAATATTCTGCCGGCTGCAGGGGAGAAGACGGAAGAGCCAAAAACCCCGGAGGAGCTGCTTTGCTATTATATGGCGGAGATTGAGCAGGATAAGTATGAAGAAATGTATGACATGCTGGAGCCTCAGAGCCAGGAATCCATCTCCCGCGAGGCATTTGCAGAGCGGAACCGAAATATCTATCAGGGAATAGACGCGGCGGAAATCCGTGTGGAGGTTACCCAGGTCCAGGAGAGCGGCAGCCAGGCGGCAACCGTTTTCTACGATACCAGTATGAATACGTCTGCCGGAGAAATCTCTTTTTCCAATAAGGTTGTGTTCCTTAAAAACCAGCTGGAAAAGGGGGAGGAAGGCTATCCTTATCTGCTTGTCTGGGATGACAGCCTGATTTTTCCTGAACTCACTGCAACGGATAAAGTCAAGGTTACACGGGATGACGCGGCGCGGGGAGAAATCGTGGATCGCAGCGGCAGGATGCTGGCAGGAAAAGGCGTTGGCTCTTCCGTCGGGCTTGTACCCGGGAAGATGGAAAAGAATGAGGAATCCGACGATATATTCGGTGAAGAAACAGTTACGGATGAAGACCCGGTAGGAAACGAAGAGACACCGGTAAATGAAGAAACAGCAGCAAATAAATCTTCAGACGTAAATGAAGAAACCAGCTCCGAAGGTACCGAAGCAAGTACCGAAACAAATACGGAAACAGAGCCGGAAAAAATTTCGTCACCCTCTGTAGTGCGTCTGGCAGAGCTTTTGGAGGTATCTCCGGAAAGCATTGAAAAGAAGCTGTCCGCCAAGTGGGTAAAGGATGACTCCTTTGTCCCCATAAAAACGATACAGAAGCTGACCGATCAGGAGCTTATGTCGGATAATCCGGGAGAAGAAGTACAGAAGAAAAAAGAACTTCAGGAAGCTTTATTAGCCATTCCGGGAGTCCTGATAACCGATGTGGAAATCAGAGACTATCCTTTAGGCAAAGCCGCTTCCCATCTGACCGGTTATATCCAGCAGGTAACAGCGGAAGATTTGGAAAAACATCCGGGAGAGGGATACCGCGCCAACAGTGTCATCGGAAGAAGCGGCATGGAGCTGCTCTATGAAAAAGAACTGAAAGGGCAGGATGGATGTGAGATTGCCATTCTGAACGATGCGGGACAAAAGAAAAGCGTTCTGGCACAAATCCCGAAAAGGGACGGCCAGACCATACAGCTCACTATCGACGCGGGGCTCCAGAAAGAACTATATGACACTTATGCGGAGGATAAAAGCTGCTCCGTAGCCATGGATCCCTTCACGGGGGAAGTACTGGCCCTGGTGAGCACACCCTCATTCGACAGCCGCGACTTTATATATGGAATGTCCCAGACACTTTGGGACAGCCTGAATGAAGACGAAAGAATGCCTCTTTATAACAGATTCCGGCAGAAGCTGTGTCCCGGTTCCTCCTTTAAGCCTGTAATAGCAGCGATAGGCCTTGAAACAGGAGCGATCGATCCGGACATGGATTACGGAAACGAGGGACTTCAGTGGCAGAAGGATGCCAGCTGGGGAAAGTATTACGTCACCACCCTTCACGCATACGATCCCGTTATTCTGGAAAATGCCCTGATTTATTCCGACAATATTTATTTCGCCAAAGCCGCCCTCCGTATCGGCAGTGACAAATTGACAGACGGACTGGATAAGCTGGGCTTCGGGGAACCGATTCCCTTTGAAATATCCATGGCCCAGTCCCAATACTCCAACAGTGAAGGGATTGATTCGGAAATTCAGCTCGCGGACAGCGGCTACGGACAGGGAGAAGTTCTGGTAAATCCCCTGCACCTGGCAGCGCTTTATACAGGCTTTGCCAACAACGGAAATGTCATCAGCCCCTACCTGCTCTATAAAGGAAACCCGGAACCGAAAATATGGCTGGAACAGGCATACACACCGGAAGCAGCGCAGCTGATAGAAAAAGGATTGATGCAGGTTATCAGCTCCCCCCACGGGACAGGCTACGGCGCAAGACGTGAAGACATTTCACTGGCAGGCAAGACCGGAACCGCGGAAATCAAGCTCTCCAAAGATGACACAAGCGGTACCGAGCTCGGCTGGTTCTGCATATTTACCACCCAAAAAGATACAAAATCCCCCATCCTTCTGCTCACGATGACAGAAGACGTAAAAGGAAGAGGAGGAAGCGGTTACGTAGTCGACAGATCAAAATCCGTCCTGAATTACTATTTCAGCCGCGATTAAGCACTCAGATCCAGAAAAACAGGCATATGGTTAACAGCCGGCAGAAATTTTTCCAGAACATCCCTTGTGGAAAGACGTATGCTGGAAGTATTAATACAAGGATGACACCCCATATAAGGCTCCTGCAGCAGCTCCCGCTGCGCAGAATCATTCATCAGCCCAAGCACAGTCACAGAACCCGGCGTAAGATCCAAAAGCTCCTGAAGCTTTTCTTCAGGAGCAAAAGAAAGCCGGGAAACACCAAGCTGAGAAGACACCTCCCTGGTATGAAACTTCTTTTCTCCCGGCATTAACAACAGATAAAAATCCGTTTTCCCCGAATTACACAAAAAAAGATTTTTACAAATATGGATCTGAAGACGTTTATCCACATCCCTGCAAGCCTCAATAGTAGGCATAGCCTCATGATCCAGCCGCAGATAAGAAATTGCCAGCCGATCCAAAAGATCATACGTCCTAATCTCCTTCTCCAGCCGCCCCTCCCCCAACTTAGGCCTCCCTTCATAAACCGGAGCCTTTAATATATCACTCATAAGCCCTCCTCCACTCTAAAAATGAACAAATATATACTTATTTTTTTCTGGTGTAATCTTAGAATATTACCATAAAGATGTCAAGCCTAACTCCGCTTTTCTAATTAGCTATATCCCAATATCTTTGCAGGTAACTGTACCCGTGAGCCCTGTGCTGTCTTGCCTGTCCCCCGGGCGCCTTTCCCAGGCAGCCTGCCGCTCAAGCAAGGTTCCTGTGCGGGCACGCTTTCGCTCGGATAAATACGCAGCGGTACTAAGGTTGCACAGGACGCAACCTAAGGACCGGCGTATTTATACGGCCCTTACAGGAATCCTTGCAGTGTGCCGACCGAACCGGAAAGACCGGGAGGACACCCATGGCTGAGGACACAACGAAAGCAGGGAAGGGAACTGGTGTAGTTACAGGAAAAAATAAGTTACTGGTCACGGAGTGAACAGTAACAAAAATAAAGGACAAATAATACACACAAAGTTGTCTGCTTGCCAGCTGAATATATTTCGTGATAGAATGGTATCATTGTTTGGGAACTGAAATTTTACGACGGGATATGGAAAATTACGGATGAGAAAGTCTAAGGGATTAAGCTTTTATAGGAGACGGAAGAAAATAAGTACGGCGATACTTCATGAGATTCTCAGTTATGTGCTGGGGATAGCGATTGCTGCTTTCCTGGCTTTTGTGATTGTTTATTTTGTGGGGATACGGACGAGTGTTATCGGGGTCTCTATGGAGCCGGCGCTTTATAATGGGCAGGAGATTCTGATAAACAGGTTTATTTATAAGCTTTCTAATCCGAAGGCCGGGGATGTGGTGGTTTTTCTGCCTAACGGGAACCAGAATACGCATTATTATGTGAAGCGTGTGGTGGCTGTTCCGGGGGAAACGGTGCAGATTGTGGAGGGTATTCTGTATGTGAACGGGGCTCCGGTGGAGGATGATACTTATGATTTGATTGCGGATGCAGGGATCGCGGAGCATGAGATAAAGCTTGGGAATGATGAGTATTTTGTTCTGGGGGATAACTGTAACAGCAGTGAGGACAGCAGGTCCGGGAATATAGGCGCTGTCGCACGGGATGATATTGTGGGCAAGGCTTGGTTTAAGTTAAGTGAGGGCAGCAATTCTATGGGTCCGATTAAATAAGGTGCGGAAAAAGCGCACGCCTGCAGGGCAGGCAGATAGGAGTTTGGCATGAATTACCAATGGTATCCTGGGCATATGACGAAAGCAAGGCGTGCTATGCAGGAAGATATCAAGCTGATAGATTTGATTATAGAGCTGGTGGATGCAAGAATTCCCTTAAGCAGCCGGAATCCGGATATTGATGAGCTTGGGAGGAATAAGGCGAGGCTGGTTCTTATGAATAAGTCTGATTTGGCGGATCCGGCATGCAACAGGGCATGGACAGCCTGGTTTCAGGAGCAGGGGATCAAGTCTCTGGAAATCAACGCGCAGAGCGGGCAGGGAATGAAGGCTATTCAGGGAGCCGTGCAGGAGGTGTGCAGGGAAAAAATTGAGAGAGACAGGAAGCGGGGAATACTGAACCGTCCGGTACGGGCTATGGTTGTCGGGATACCCAATGTGGGGAAGTCTACTTTTATCAATTCTTTTGCCGGAAAGGCATGTACTAAAACGGGCAATAAGCCCGGTGTTACCAAAGGAAAACAGTGGATCAGGCTGAATAAAGGACTGGAGCTTCTGGATACACCCGGAATCCTCTGGCCCAAATTTGAAGACCAGAGCGTTGGCATGAAACTGGCATTTATAGGCTCCATGAACGATGAAATCATCATTATGGATGAACTGGCCGTCGACCTGATAAGCTTTCTGCAGGAATGGTATCTCCCTCTTCTGAAGGAGAGATACGGCCTTACCGGGGAGGAAACGCCGGTACAGGTGCTGGAGGCGGCAGCCGAAAGGCGTAAGTGTTACAAGAAGGGCGGCGAACCGGATTTGAGCAGAGCGGCCCAGCTGGTGACCGATGATTTCAGAAGCGGCAGATTGGGAAGAATTTCTCTTGAAAGGCCGTAATCAAACAGATTGGAGCATAAGAAAATGAAAAATGTGGTAAAGGAAATTTTCAGTACAATTCTTTACATCCTGGTGGTGCTGTTGGGGACCTACCTTTTGATTACCTTTGTCGGGCAGAGAACGTCTGTGAGCGGCAGCTCCATGGAACCTACTTTAAGCAATAACGATCAGTTGATACTGGATAAAATATCCTACCGCTTTTCAGAACCGCAGCGATTTGATATTATTGTATTCCCCTTTCAATATGCTGAGAAAACTTTTTATGTAAAGCGTATCATCGGTCTGCCGGGAGAAACGGTGCAGATTGATTTACAGGGCAATATATATATAAACGGACAAATACTGAACGAGGACTATGGAAAAGAAACCATTAATTTTGCCGGACTGGCAGTAGAACCGATCACTTTAGGGGATGATGAGTACTTTGTGATGGGAGACAACCGGAATAACAGTTCGGACAGCCGGGATCCCAGCGTGGGGAATATCCGCCGCAGCAATATTATCGGTAAGGCCTGGGTAAGAATCTGGCCGCTGAATAAATTCGGTGTTCTGAAGCATCAGTGATGAAATAAGGGCAGGTATCAGAGATGAAAATACAGGAGATAAAAGAGCAGTTCGGCAATTGTCCCACAGAGCGGCTTCCGGAGCTTATAGAGGCCTATAAAGAGGATGAACGAAGCGGGATAAAGGCTGAAATCGCAAAAGCGGAAAAGAGGCTGGAAGCGCTGGAAAAAGAAAAAGCGCGGATGTTCACCATGCTGCGTTTTGAAAGAGAGTATGGGGATGCCGGATATATCTGCGGCATTGATGAGGTAGGCAGAGGCCCTCTGGCAGGCCCTGTGGTGGCAGGAGCGGTTATTCTGCCCAAAGACTGCAGTATTCTTTATCTGAATGATTCCAAGCAGCTTAGCGCCCGGAAAAGGGAAGAGCTTTATGAGGTTATTATGAAGGAGGCAGTGGCCACGGGTATCGGCTATGCTTCGCCGGAAAGGATAGATGAAATCAATATCCTGCAGGCTACTTACGAGGCTATGAGGGAGGCTGTCAGCCGTCTTTGTGTGAAGCCGGATATCCTGCTCAACGATGCGGTTACGATTCCCGGACTCCCGATGCGTCAGGTGCCGATTATCAAAGGGGATGCCAAGAGCGCATCCATTGCGGCGGCGAGTATAATCGCCAAGGTGACCAGGGACAGGATGATGGTGCAGTATGACAGTGTGTTTCCGGGATACGGCTTTGAGGCCAATAAAGGGTATGGAGCGGCAGCTCATATCGACGCGCTGAAGAGGCTGGGGCCTACGCCGATCCACAGGAGAAGCTTCATTAAAAATTTTATGGAAGGTGCTAATGAATAAAAGGGAACTCGGGGAATCCTATGAAGAGGCGGCCAGCCTGTATCTTCAGAAAAAAGGGGTACGTATCGCGGAAAGAAACTTCAGATGCCGTCAGGGGGAAGTGGATCTGATTGGCTGGGATGGGGAATATCTTGTTTTTTTTGAGGTGAAATATAGGAAAAATAAGAATGCAGGCTATCCGGAGGAATCGGTTGGAACAGGAAAACAAAAGAAAATATGTGGTGTGGCGGATTATTATCTTTACCAAAGGAGACTGGGGGAAAGCATTCCGGTACGGTTTGACGTGGTTGCAATATGTGGGGAATGCGTAAACTGGTATCAGAATGCTTTTGATTATATAAGGCGGTATTGACAGAAAGGAAAAGGATTGCATGGATAATGTAACGGTAATTAAGCGGAAGGACATATCCCGTCCGGTTATGCGCCAGACGGTAATTAATGGTGCGGAGTATCTGTCTTTTCCTGCGATTGAAGAAACCGGTGTGGTCAGACATTTGATGAGTACAAGGCTGGGCGGCGTCAGCGAGGGTGATCTGTGGTCCATGAATGTCAGCTTCAGCAGAGGCGATAAAACGGAAAATGTGAACGAAAATTACCGCCGGATTGCGGCGGCTCTTGGATGTACCCCGGAGGATTTTGTGTTTTCCGATCAGACGCATACTACCAATATCCGCCATGTTACAGAAGCGGATAAAGGGAAGGGACTCCTGCGTCCCAGAGATTATACGGATGTGGACGGCATGATTACGGATGAACCCGGAATTGTGCTTTCCACCTTTTACGCGGATTGTGTGCCTCTGTTGTTTGTGGATCCCATAAAGCGCGCTGTCGGACTGTCTCATTCAGGCTGGAAGGGGACAGCCGGAGGAATGGGGAGGAAGACCGTGGAAGCCATGGAGAAGGCGTTTGGTTCCCGTCCGGAGGATATCCTTGTGGGTATTGGCCCGTCAATCTGCCAGGACTGCTATGAAGTGAGCGAGGACGTGGCGGAGGCCTTCCGTAACCTTTTATCCGGCGAAGAAATGAAAAAGGTGAAAACCATAACAGAAGAACAGATACTGAAAGATAAGAGGAACGGAAAGTACCAGTTGGATTTGTGGAAGGCAAATGAGGCGGTTTGCTTATCGGCCGGTATCCGGCCGGAACATATCAGTGTGACGGATATCTGTACATGCTGTAATCCGGGATATCTTTTTTCCCATAGGGCAAGTAATGGAAAAAGAGGCAACCTGGGGATGTTCGTTGTTTTAAATTAAAGGAGCGAAAGCGGATGGCAAAAACAGAATTGGCAGTAGCGGAGTTGATATGGAATATCATTGCGAGAAAAACGGGAAATGTGGGGAAGGTAGATTTTTTCCCGCAGAAACCGGCCTTTCCCTTTGGGGATACTTTTCCTGAACGTGAGGCCGGACAACAGCCTCTGGAAAGAGCAGTCCCGGAAAGCCAGGGAGTATCCTCAGCGCATTTGGCGGCTTTCCTCAAGGATTTGGCGCTCCATGAAAACGTGGATATCCACCAGATTATGGTCGTGAGGAACAACAAGGTCATCTGTGAATGCGGGTTCGAACCCTATCCGGCTGGCATGTGGCATGCCAGTTATTCTATGTGTAAAAGTGTCACCGGTATGGCAGTGGGAATGCTTATCGGTGAAGGGCGTCTGCGTCTGCAGGATAAGGTGATAGATCTTTTCGGAGGAAAGAAGAACCTGCTCAATATTTTCCGGCTCAAGGATATTACCGTAGAGCATCTGCTTACCATGACAAGCTGTGTCAGCTTTAATGAAACCGGGATTGTATCAGGAAATGACTGGGTAAGGGGATATCTGGAGTCCGGCCTCATTGGAGTGCCCGGTAAGAAATTTGAATATAACAGTATGAACTCCTACATGCTGTCTGCAATAATTACGGAAGTGACAGGGGAATCCCTTATGGAATATCTGCGTCCCCGTTTGTGGGAACCCATGGGAATCCAAAGGGTTTTTTGGGAAACCTGTCCGAAGGGGATTACAAAGGGCGGCTGGGGATTATTCTTATGTCCCGAGGATGCGGCAAAGCTCGGTATTCTTTATCTGCAGCATGGCAGCTGGAAAGGACAGCAGCTGGTTCCGGAGGATTGGGTGGAAATGTCCCTTAAAAGACATGTGGAAACCCCGTCTTCCATGAGTAATTATGGCTATGGCTATCAGCTGTGGAAGGGAGGAAGGGAGGAATCCTTTAACTATAATGGTATGCTGGGGCAGGATGTTCTTGCTTATCCGGATTTGAATATGGTTGTAGTCACTAATGCGGGTAGTAAAGAGCTGTTCCAGAACTGCGTACTGCTGGGCATTGTGAAAAAGTATTTTGAAGAGGATTTCAATCCCCCCGCCGTACTTCCGGAGGATCTGCGGGGACAGATAATGCTGCAGCACGTAATAGAAGAAATGGAAGGCCGCCGTACGGGGCTGCCGGTGATTGAAAAAGGCGGCTGGGAAAAGAGAAAGGCAGTATATATCAGAAGTACCCTGAGACAGAAGCGGATAAATTATCTGAATGGTAAACTTTATGAAATGGAAGAACAGCAGGTGGGGCTGATGCCTCTTATGATGCAGGTATTTCATAATAATTTTACGGATGGCATTCATAAAATCGGTTTTATGGCATCCGGAAACCGATTGTTTATTGATTTGTATGAAGGGAAGGAAAAGAAGTCGCTGGAGGTTGGATTTGTGAAGGCGGTGGCGGCGAATGTATCCTTTAACGGAGAAATTTACCGGATAGGGACAAAAGGGGAGTTTTCCACGGATGAGGACGGCAGAATGGTATTGAAAATTGATTTTGCCTTCCTGGAAGAGGCCTGCAGACGTAAGCTGAAGCTTTATTTTGATGAAAATACCCTGGAAGCCCACTGGGATGAGACTCCCGGAAAGGAGGTCATCATGGAGGGCCTTGATTCCCTTACGGATCTGGGAGGGAAAATGGGCTTTTTAATGAATACAATCAAGGAAAGCGGCGGAATTGATGTATTTCATCTTTTGGTAGAGCGTACGGTACAGCCGGTATGCGTCGGTAAAGAGATAAACACAGAAGATGAGGAAGCGGTGAAGAATGAGCCGGCTTACCAGGATCAGACAGAAGAATGAAGATAGGGAAAGGGAAAAACAGGTATGAAAAAGAAAGCGGTTATTTGCAGCATTATCACAGTGCTGTGCATTGTGGCGGCGGTATTTCTTCGTTTTGCCATGGAGGACACCAATCCAGAGTATACGGAGGTCAAGGCGACGGTCGTAAGCTCGGATAATATCGTCAGGAAGGTGCTCGGGAAGCGGCAGACGCAGTATGAAGTGATTGTGGAGTATGAAGGGCAGGAATATAAACTCAAGAATACGCACAGCAGCGCTCCCTATATACCGGGAAAGGAAGTGACGGCGCTTCTGCATGACGACAAGCTGTATGCCAATATCGAAGGAATAACCAGTACCACTCCGGTTGCCATGGTCTATTTTGTTTTTCTGTTCGGTTCTTTTGCCATGGTATGCGTTTCTGTGACACTGATCAGCAAGGCGCGGACGGAGGGCTGATTGATACATAAGAAGTAAAGCACAGGTTCCGGAGACGGATTCTCACTTTAACATAAGTGGGAGCATGTCTCCGGAATTTTTTATGTAAAAAGGTATGGAGCGGTATTTATGTTTTACGCATTAAAACAGGGTGTGGCCAAGGTATTGATGAAATGAATTTTTTGATTTGAATGTTTGTTGATATATAAACAAATATAAAATAAGTTTGTAAATATATAGACAAAAAGAAGAAAATGTTATATGATGTCAATACCGGCCGACATCAGGCGTGGAAAATGAGAGTATAGGAAACAGGTAAAGGAGGCGGAAGCAATGTCTTATGATAGTTTGGAGAGCCGGGATGAGGCTTTTTATGGTGCGTCACTGGAGGAGCTGAAGCGGGGATATAAGGAAACAGGGACAGAGGTACAGTGCCTGATTTGCGGAGAGATATATGAAAAAGGAGAAGTCTTTCCAAAGGATGGAAAATATTATGATGCGGCAAAAAGGATACAGCTTCATCTGAAGGAGGAGCATGGTTCCATGCTTCATTTCCTGCTCCATTCCGGATTGACGGGAATATCGGAAATCCAGCAGTCTGTTATAGAGGCTATGGGGGAAGGGCTGAGTGATAAGGAAATAGCGGAAAGACAGAAGATTTCTGCTTCTACAGTCAGGAATCACCGGTTCAAGCTGCGGGAGAAGGAGCGGCAGGCCAGGGCATTCCTGGCTATGATGGAATTATTGAAAGAGATGGGAGATAAGATGGAAAAGAAGACGGAGGATAAGCTGTGTGAGCCTCATCGTACGGCTGCGATGGTGGATGACAGATATATTATAACGGAAGAGGAAAGAAAACAGATAATACAGACCTTCTTTGACGAGAACGGGCATCTTAAGGAAGTCCCTGCAAGGGAAAAGAGAAAGCTTGTGGTTCTCCGGAAGATTGCGGATAATTTCAAGCCGGGAAACAGATATACGGAAATCGAAATCAACCGGATCCTCAAGCGGATACACAACGATTTTCCTTATATCAGGCGGCTTATGATTGAATATGGATTCCTGGAACGGACAAAGGACGGTTCCGAATACTGGCTGAAGGAATAGACTGATGCGGCGGTCAGCCCCGCATCAGCTCCTTCATGGCTTCTTTCAGACCTTTAACGGTGAGAGGGTACATGGAAAATATTTCTTTGACGGCAGTTTCGGATTCGCGCCAGGGAGCGTTTCCCTTTGCCATTTTGGGATTCAGCCAGATACTTTTTTTGAAACATTCTTTGAGAAGCTGCATCCATTCAAAACCGGTCAGTCCGTCATTGGGACCCCGGTAATTTCCGGAAGGAGAGAACAATTCTTCCGGGGCCATGGCGGCGTCACCGACAATAACAACCTTCGTATCGTCTTTGAGATTATGGAACAGCCATTCCGTTTCAATCCAGTCTCCATAATCACACGCAGGGGTATTATACAGCTTTCCGTAAATACAGTTATGAAAATAGTAAAATCTGGTTTCTTTAAAATGATTGGATCTGCTCACAGCCTGGAATAGCTCATTCATCAGGCTGGAATAGGGGAGCATGGTTCCGCCGGAATCCATGAGCAGCAGCAGCTTCACTGCATTTTTACGGGGAGGCTCCATGACGATTTGGAGAAACCCGCCGTTCCGGCAGGTCTTACTGATTGTGCCGTCCAAATCCAATTGGGTACGGGGCAGATCGCGCCGGGAAGAATACTGTCTGAGACGGCGGAGGGCCTGCTGGAACTGACGGTTGTCTATAATCCGATCATCCCGGAAATCTTTGTACCTGTGTTCGCCCATGACGGCGAAGGCAGACTGGTGGCCGCTTTTGCCGCCCACACGGATACCTCCTGTATGAGCGCCTGTATTTCCATAGGAGGATTTCCCCATGGTCCCTATCCAGTAATCCCCTCCGTTGTGTTCGCTTGTCTGTTCTTCAAGCCGTTTCCTCATGCGTTCTTCGATTTCTTCTTTGGAAGAATCGTCTTCTTTGCTTTCCGGGTTTTCGCCGGGAAGCATTTTTTTCTCTTCCTTCCATTGCTGAAGGAGTTCATTCATGTCCGGCTTATCCAGCCATTCCAGCAGGCGGGCGGTCAGAGGGGTGTTGTTGCGGATACCGTTAAAATACTCTTCAAAGGCAGAGTCGAATTTATCATAATCTGTCTCTCTTTTCACCAGGAGCATACGGGAAAGAGAGTAGAAGGAGGAAAGACTGCTGCCGCACAGTCCTTTATCCAGAGCCTCCTGCAAGGAAAGCCATTCCCCCGGCGTGACAGGGACTTCATGATTTTTAAGAATAACAAAAAATGCTTCAAACATAACCGGCACCCCTTACAGATAACGGTGTTTTTTTACCGCATCCATATCTTCGTCTTTTTTAATAAGTATTCCGGGAAAAGGAAGCTCTTTTGCAAGGATTTCCGGAGAAATGCCGCTTAAGGAAAGTGCGTTGACCCAGTCAATCAATTCAGAAGTACCTGGCTTTTTGCGGAGACTGCGTATGGAACGTATTTCCTCAAAAGCGGAAACGGCAGCCTCTAACAAGTGGGCCTCTACCAGCGGAAAATGCACTTTGACTATTTGAGTCAACATGGCCTTGTCAGGGAAATCAATGTAATGAAAGATACAGCGCCGCAAAAATGCATCCGGCAGTTCCTTTTCCGCGTTGGAGGTGATAATGACGATGGGGCGTTCTTTTGCCCGTATGGTAACGCCGGTTTCCGGGATATGGAATTCCATCCGATCCAGTTCCCAAAGCAGGTCGTTGGGGAATTCCAGATCCGCTTTATCGATTTCATCAATGAGCAGAACGGTCCGGCTGTCCCGGGTAAAAGCCTCTCCCAGCCGGCCGAGCCGGATGTAGCGGGAAATGTCGTTCACACCCTTTTCCCCGAACTGACTGTCATAGAGTCTTTTAATGGTGTCATAGGTGTACAGGCCGTCCTGGGCTTTGGTGGTGGATTTGATATTCCAGGTAATCAGCTCCATGCCCAGAGCTTCCGCTACAGCCTGGGCGAGCATGGTTTTTCCGGTGCCGGGTTCTCCTTTAATGAGCAGCGGCCTTTCCAGGGCGGCAGCTATATTGACGCTGTCTGTCAGGCTTTGATCCGCTATATAGGTTCCTGTGGACTGAAAGCAGTTTTGCATGGGTATGAATTCCTTTCCTCTTTACTGTCAGGCTGCTGCATAAGCGGCCGTATCTTATATGGTAAGGGAGAATGGCAGTAAATGCAAGAAACATGCGCTCAGATGATAAAAATTTTTAAGAAAAACTTAACAATAATCCCATTGGAAATTAAATCTTTCATGATTTAATAAAATAATAGTTACCCTGGTTCATTATGTGGTATACTGATGCAAAAAGGCAAAGCGTGCTTAAAATCGCAGGAATGCTGCGGAAAAGCTTTGCGGAAGGAGCGACTGAAGATGACGAATATTCTGGTATGCGATGACGATAAAGAGATAGTGGAAGCGATAGAGATTTATCTTGCGCAGGAGGGCTATCATGTGATTAAGGCTTATGACGGGGAGCAGGCGATCCGGGCGCTTAAGACCAATGAAGTCCATCTGCTCATTATCGATGTCATGATGCCGAGGCTGGACGGGATACATGCCACACTGAAAATCAGGGAATACAGCAGCATTCCCATCATTATATTGTCGGCCAAATCGGAGGATGCGGATAAGATCCTCGGGCTGAACATCGGGGCGGATGACTATGTGACCAAGCCCTTTAATCCTCTGGAGCTGGTGGCAAGGGTGAAATCCCATCTGCGCAGATATACCCAGCTGGGCAACCTGAATTCGGAAAACAACGCGATTTTCCGTGCGGGAGGCCTTGTGATCAATGACGAGACGAAGGAAGTGACCGTGGATGATGAACCGGTCAAGCTCACTCCCATTGAATACAATATCCTGCTGCTTCTGGTAAAAAACCAGGGCAGGGTTTTTTCTATCGACCAGATTTACGAAAGTATTTGGGAAGAGGAAGCTATCGGCGCAGATAATACGGTGGCAGTCCATATCCGTCATATCCGGGAAAAAATAGAGATAAACCCCAAAGAACCCAGATATCTGAAGGTAGTGTGGGGAGTGGGATATAAGATTGAAAAGCAGTAAAGACGGAACAGCACAAAAGGAAGCAGGAAAAATGACAGCTCCGGGAGGAAAGTTATGAAGAAGTCGAATGTTTGCGGGAGAGGAAAGCGGATATTTCTTCTGTTTACCAAAAGAATATTGACGGCGGCAGCGGCAGGCTGTGTGATCGCCATTATATCCAATTCATTCATAACTGTGGAGGGGACAAACGGAAAAAGCCGTTATTTCATATCTCCCTTTTCTCAAAAGGAATTGTTCGAGGATTCGGAAATTTTTGATGATATCCTCCGGAATGATGTCCAGGACATTACCCGGATGTCCGTTATCAAGAGCCAGTTGGAAACCAACGGGGAATATGAAGGGAAAAAGAAGATAGACATCACCGCTTATGTAAACAGAACCAGCATGCTTTCCGAATCGGAGGTGACGGCGGAATATTATCTGGATGATTTGATTAAATGGGGGAATTATGGTTTCAATTATGAAACCGTCTATGGTACGGAAAATGATTTTTCCATTTATTTCGGCCTGGGGAAAAGTGATACGGAGATTCCCGGGGAGCTGAGTGTCGGGGATTTCAAACTGCAGCAGGATCTGTCCAAGCAGGCCATTAAATTTTCCGCCCAGGCGGCGGAATCGGATTCCCTCAGCATGCGTATGATCGCCGAGCTTCCCGACAGCCTGGAGGGATATCTGGAGAGGGCGTCTGAAAAAGGGGAAATAGAAGTGGATACGGATGAAGTGATTGCCCTGGATATTCTGGTGCCCCGCTATTATTCCGCAGAGGGCCAGGATTTGGCTGATTATGCTTCTGATTTGGATGAATATCTGGTGCTGCGTGACAATCTGGTGGCAGCCTGCAACCAGCTGTACCATAATTTTACGGAGTACAGCAGCTTTAAAAAATTCTATGGGGAAGATAAGACCAACATCCGGTATTGTTATCAGATGACGGTGGACGGAGAGCCGCGTTATTTTACGAATATTCCACAGAATTTTAACGGAAAGAGTGAACAGGAGATTACGGAGGAATTCAGCGGATACGGACGATATCTGTACTATAATCCGGATCGGGTGGAAATCAAGACCAATACACAGATGACTACGGAGGAAATGCGGGGGATACTGAGCCCCTACGAGTATGTATTTGCAGAGAATTCCAGAGTCTGGATCGGTGTGGACACATCCTATGGGGTGGTTGACAGCCTGGCTCAGGCGAGGAATACGTTTGTCAGCTTTATGCCTTATTACTGGCAGACGGCGGTGCTGGGAATTCTGGCGCTGATCCTTTCCCTGTGGCTTCTGGGCGTGCTTACGGTTTATGAAGGCAGGAAGGAAGCGGAGAATGAGGACGGCTATGTGGTGGAGACAAAAAAGGGTGATCGGTTCCCGACAGAGATTTTCCTGACACTGGGCTTTTCCGTTACGGCAGGCTTCTGCGTACTTTGCGCCGCAGCCTATGATATTGCCTTCAGCTATGCGCTGGAAGGAGACATAAGCCCGTTTATGATGACCGCAGGTGCGGTTTTGGCGGCGTTTCTGTTTGACTGGATAGCCACATCCTTTTATCTGGGGCTGGTACGCCGGCTCAAAGTGCACCGGTTCTGGCGGGATTCCCTGCTTTGGCAGCTGGGACGTCTCATCCGAAAGCTGTTTTTCCGTTTGTATGATAACAGCCATATAGTGAGCCGGCTTTTGATTCCGTTTTTCTTCATAACAGCCCTGAATCTCTTTTTCGGAATGCTTGGCGTGCCGGGGATTCTGGCTGCGGGTGTTATTGATGTGTGTGTGGCGGCGCTTCTTTATCAGGAACGTAAGGACCTTCAGAAAATCGTGGAAGGGACACAGACCATCGGCGAAGGCGATTTCGGGTTTAAAATAGACGACAGCAGGATGCATGGGGAAAATAAGATTCTTGCGGAAACAGTGAACAGTATCGGCGACGGGATACAGGAAGCGGTGGCTACCAGTATGAAGGATGAAAAGCTGAAGGCGGATCTGATCACCAACGTTTCCCATGATATTAAGACACCCCTGACATCCATAATCAATTTTGTCAATCTGCTGAAAAGAGAGGATATCCAGGACGAGAAGATCAAAGGGTATATCCAGGTGCTGGACAGTAAATCCCAGAGGCTCAAGCAGCTGACGGACGATTTGGTGGAGGCCTCCAAAATTTCCTCCGGAAATATATCCCTGCAGATGGAAAAAATTAATTTTGTTGAGCTTATCAACCAGACCATGGGGGAATTCTCGGAAAAAATGAATGAGAAATGCCTGATTATGGTTGCGGCCATGCCTGAAAAGCCGGTATATATTGAAGCGGACAGCAGGCGTATCTGGCGTGTGGTGGAGAATCTGTTCGGAAATGTATATAAATATGCGCTGGAGGGAACCCGGGTTTATCTGGATCTTTCCGTGAAGGAAAAAGACGGGAAAAAGACAGCAGCCTTTTCCATGAAAAATATTTCGGCCCAGTCCCTGAATATCAGCGCGGATGAGCTTACGGAGCGTTTTATACGGGGAGATGTTTCCAGAAGTACGGAAGGCAGCGGCCTGGGCTTGTCCATAGCCAGAAACCTGACGGAACTGCAGAACGGTAAATTTGAGATTTATCTGGACGGGGATCTGTTTAAGGTGATTCTGACCTTCCCCTGTATGGATGATTAAAGGCTGAGCCGTCGTTTATCAGAGAAAAGAAAACGGGCAAAGGAGATGTGCCGAAAGCACAATCCTTTGTCCGTTTTTGTATGAGAGGGAAGAGAAGAACGCATTCCCTCAGCTGTTAAATATGATATTCTTCCCGGTTATTGTATCTGGCCAGGATTTCATTGATTTTTTCCGTAGGCGTCATTACGTGGGACATGGAAACATCATGGTTCATGAAGTCGATGATAGAAGCCAGGAATTTACTCATATCCGCTTCCGTATAATAAGGCCTGGTGTATATCTCCGGAGGCTGGTAGGTGAGATTTGTGGTGATTACCCGGTCGAACCAGCAGTTTTCATACGCCTTGTCAAAGGATTCCAGTCCGTTGGTGAACAGGCCGAAGGTACAGCAGATGAAGACACGTTTTGCATTCATTTCTTTCAGCTGACGGGCGGTGTCAAGCATGCTTTCGCCGGTGGAGATCATATCATCGATGATGATAACATCCTTGCCGTCAATATTGTCCCCCAGGAATTCATGAGCGACAATGGGATTCTTTCCGTTTACGATAGTGGAATAATCCCTGCGTTTATAGAACATACCGGTATTGACGCCGAGAACATTGCCGAAGTATACGGCACGATCCAGCGCGCCTTCATCAGGGCTGATGACGATGGTGTGCTCCTGGTCAATTATCAGATCATCCTCCGTATCAAGCAGGGCACGCATGAACTGATAGGGAGGGGTGAAATTGTCAAAGCCGTTTAATGGCGTGGCATTCTGCACTCTCGGATCATGGGCATCGAAGGTTATGAAATTATTGACACCCATATCGGCCAGCTCGGTGAGCATATAAGCGCAGTCCAGAGATTCCCGGCTGGTTCTTTTATGCTGTCTGCCTTCATAGAGGAAGGGCATTACCACATTTATCCGATGGGCCTTTCCTGCGGCAGAAGAAATCATTCTCTTCAGATCCTGGTAATTATCATCCGGGGATCTGTGGTTCGTATATCCGTTGATGGAATAGGTCAGACTATGGTTACATACATCCACGATTATGAAAAGATCCTTTCCTCTGACGGACTCCCGGACAATTCCTTTCCCTTCACCGCTTCCGAAGCGGGGATTGGAGGCGTCCACCAGGTAGCTGTCTTCGATGTATCCCCGAAAAGCAGGATCATCATGTTTGGTATTTTTCATATTTTTCCGGAATTCAACAAGATAATTGTTGACACGTTTCCCGATGGCCGAGGCGGATTCCATGGCCAGAACCTTCAGAGGGGCTACAGGAAGTGCATTTTCCAGTTCGCGTACATTTGGCATATCCTTCTCCTGTCTGTCTGCCGGCAGCAGACCTTTCTTTATTTGCAGCGAAGCATTTACTGCTGCAAAACTATGTAAGTATTATTTTGAAAAACACATAGCTAATTTATTTTATAACATTATGCTAGTGACACGTCAAGGAAATTCTAGTAGAATAAGGAAAGGAAAAGCCGTTCAGGCGAGAAAGACAAAAGTGTACCTGGTGCACGGATGGGAGTTTACATGAAAAGAAAAGGCCATTTAATCCAGGCTGTCAGTGAAGACGGGATTGCCTGTGAAATGGGGATTGAGCCGGGAGACAGGCTTCTGGAAATTAATGGGGAAACGGTGGAAGACGTTTTTGACTACCAGTATATGATTGAAGAGGAATATGTGGAGGTACTGGTGGCAAAGCCCTCCGGTGAAGAATGGCTCCTGGAAATAGATAAGGATTATGAAGAGGATTTGGGAATTACTTTTGAAAACGGGCTGATGGATGAATACCGCTCCTGCAGCAATAAATGTATTTTCTGTTTTATCGATCAAATGCCGAAGGGAATGCGGGAAACCTTATATTTTAAGGATGATGATTCCAGACTTTCCTTCCTTCAGGGTAATTATGTGACGCTTACCAATATGTCCGAAAGGGATGTGGAGAGGATTATTAAATATCACCTGTCCCCCATTAATATATCATTTCAGACAACGAATCCGGAGCTCCGGTGCCGGATGCTGCATAATCGGTTTGCAGGGGAAGCTTTGAAAAAGGCGGAGCTTTTTTATGAAGCGGGTATTCAGATGAACGGACAGATTGTCCTTTGCAAGGGCTTTAATGACGGAGAGGAGCTGGACCGCTCCATCAGGGACCTGACCAGGTACCTGCCGCATCTGCAGAGCGTTTCCGTTGTTCCCGTGGGATTGTCCAAATTCCGGGAGGGTCTGGAGCCGCTGGAACCGTTTACCCGGGAGGATGCTAAATATGTGCTGGGGCAGATTCACGGCTGGCAGGAAAAGATTTTCCCGGAATACGGGCTTCATTTTGTACATGCCAGCGACGAATGGTACATCCTTGCGGGAGAGGAAATGCCGCCGGAGGAAACCTACGACGGTTATCTCCAGCTGGAAAACGGCGTGGGTATGATAAGGCTTATGCTGGAGGAATTCGAAGATGCCCTCCGTCAGCTGGAAGAACCGGGAGCGCTGGAAGGCAGAATCCTGGAAGGGACGTATTCCTCCGTCACAGGAAAGATCGCTTATCCCTATATCCGCAGAATGGCGGATCGTATCATGGAACGGTTTCCGGAGATATCAATCCATGTTTATCCTGTAAGGAATGATTTTTTCGGGGAAAAAATCACGGTCACAGGGCTGCTCACAGGACAGGATATTATCGCGCAGCTTAAGGGGCAGGAATTGGGTGAAATCCTGTATTTACCGGAAAATATATTAAGGAGCGGTGAACAGGTTTTGCTGGATGATATTACGGTCCGGGACCTGTCAGGGGCTTTACAAGTGAAGACAGATATTGTAAAATCAAGCGGATATGACTTTGTTAACGCTTTTATCAGAAGAATGGATGGAAAAAATATATGAGTGATACAACTAGAAAACCAATTGTAGCGGTGGTGGGAAGACCTAACGTGGGAAAATCCACCCTTTTTAACGCTCTGGCAGGAGAGATGATCTCCATCGTAAAGGACTCTCCCGGGATTACCAGGGATCGTATTTATGCGGATGTGACCTGGCTGGATCGGGCCTTTACCCTGATAGATACCGGCGGAATAGAGCCGGACAGCAGTGACATTATCCTGTCGCAGATGCGGGAACAGGCTCAGATAGCCATTGATACCGCAGATGTTATCCTCTTCATGGTGGATGTAAAGCAGGGGCTTGTAGATTCGGATTCCAAGGTGGCGGATATGCTGCGGCGTTCCCATAAGCCTGTGGTTCTGGTGGTCAATAAGGTGGACAGCTTTGACAAGTTCATGGCGGATGTCTATGAATTTTATAATCTGGGCATCGGAGATCCCAATCCTATTTCAGCGGCGAACCGGATGGGGATCGGCGATCTGCTGGATGAGGTCATCAGGCATTTCCCGGACAGGTCCGAGGCGGAGGATGAGGACGACAGGCCCAGAATCGCCATCGTCGGAAAACCGAATGTCGGGAAATCTTCTATTATTAATAAGCTTATCGGAGAAAACCGGGTAATCGTATCCGATATTGCCGGCACTACCAGGGATGCCATAGACACGGAGGTGGTGCATAACGGAAAAGAATATATCTTTATCGATACGGCAGGACTGCGCAGGAAAAATAAAATCAAAGAAGAGCTGGAACGGTATATGATCGTCCGTACCGTGGGAGCTGTGGAGCGTGCCGATGTGGTAGTGCTTGTAATCGACGCCCAGGAGGGCGTTACCGAACAGGATGCCAAGATTGCAGGAATAGCCCATGAACGAGGCAAGGGCATGATCATAGCGGTGAATAAATGGGATGCCATTGAAAAAGATGATAAAACCATATACCGTTTTCAGGAGAAGGTGAGGAATACGCTGGCCTTCATGCCTTATGCGGAAATCATTTTTATATCGGCGAAGACAGGACAGCGCCTGCCCAAGCTTTTTGAAACGATTGATGCGGTTATTGAAAACCATGCGCTCCGGATTGCTACCGGTGTGCTTAATGAGATTATGGCCGAGGCTGTGGCGATGCAGCAGCCGCCGTCCGATAAGGGAAAGAGGCTCCGTCTCTATTATATTACCCAGGCGGCCGTGAAACCGCCTACCTTTGTTATTTTTGTGAACGATAAGGAATTGATGCATTTTTCCTATACTCGTTATATAGAAAATAAAATAAGGGAAGCCTTTGGATTCAGAGGAACCCCCCTGAAATTTATTATCAGGGAACGGAAGGAGACAAGATAAGATGATTCGAGTAGTTTGCCTTTTGATAGGCTATGTATTTGGCCTGTTTCAGACTTCATTTCTTTATGGAAAGATGCATGGCATCGATATCCGTAATTACGGAAGCGGAAATGCCGGTACCACGAACGCTCTTCGTGTACTGGGCACTAAGGCGGGACTGATTGTTTTTGGAGGGGATGTTATTAAGTGTATCCTGGCGGTGCTTGTTGTAAGGCTTCTGTTTGGAAACAGCCATCCGGATATGAAATATCTGTATATGCTGTATGCGGGAGCAGGTGCAATCCTGGGCCACAATTTTCCTTTTTATCTTAATTTCAAAGGAGGAAAGGGAATTGCGGCAACAGCCGGTCTTATCCTTTCCTTCCATCCTTATTTTATACCGGTAGGCGTGGTTTTGTTCTTCGGAGCGTTCCTTACCACTCATTATGTATCTCTGGGCTCCCTTCTCGTTTATGCGGGATTCATGATTGAACTGGTAGTATTAGGCCAGATGGGTATTTTCGGAATGAGCCAGGCGGCTCTCATTGAGCTTTACATAATCGGCGCATTTCTCACCGTTATGGCGTATTGGAAGCACAGGGAAAATATCAAACGGCTGCTTCATGGAAATGAGAGAAAAACCTATCTGTTCAAAAAGAATAAAGAAGCAGTGAAAGAATGAAAGATAAAAAGCAGAGTCTGGCGACAGGCGGAAGGGATCAATAATGGCTGAAATAGGAATGATAGGAGCGGGCAGCTGGGGAACAGCGCTCACCTGGCTTCTTACAAATAACGGGCATCATGTGACGGTATGGTCCGCACTTGAGGCGGAAATTGAGATGCTGCGGGAGAAAAGGGAGCAGAAGGATAAGCTTCCCGGCGTAATCCTTTCGGAGGATACTGTTTTTACCACAGATTTAAAGGCTGCGGTGGAAGGAAAGGATCTGCTGGTGCTCGCAGTACCTTCGCCCTTTACAAGAAGCACGGCGGCTCAGCTGAAAAGCGTTGTGGACAAAGGGCAGATTATTGTCAATGTTGCCAAAGGAATCGAAGAAAACTCCCTGATGACGCTTTCCCAGATCATTGAAGAAGAAGTGCCCCAGGCTGAGGTCGCCGTACTTTCCGGCCCTTCCCACGCGGAAGAAGTAGGCAAGGGGCTGCCCACCGTCATTGTCGCGGGGGCAAGGAATAAGAAAACAGCGGAATATATTCAGAATATTTTTATGAATGAAGTGTTCCGTGTATATGCAAGCCCTGATGTACTGGGAATTGAAATCGGCGCGGCGCTGAAAAATGTGGTGGCGCTTGCGGCAGGAATCGCCGATGGTCTGGGCTACGGAGATAATACGAAGGCGGCGCTTATTACCCGCGGAATTACGGAAATCGCCCGCCTGGGAATCCAGATGGGAGGCCATTTTGAAACCTTCTGCGGCTTATCCGGAATCGGGGATTTGATCGTTACCTGCGCCAGCATGCATTCCAGAAACCGCAGGGCCGGAATCCTTATCGGGCAGGGCTGTACGATGGAAGAGGCCATGAAAGAAGTGAAGATGGTGGTGGAGGGCGTTTATTCCGCCAAAGCGGCCATGGCTCTTGCAGAAAAATATCAGGTACAGCTTCCTATTATTGAGCAGGTCAATGAAGTGCTGTTCCACGGGAAGCCTGCGGCACAGGCTGTGAGCGATCTGATGCTGCGGGATAAAAAAATAGAAATTTCGGACGATACCATGTGGGCGTGAAAACAGAATATGGCTTTCACTCTGGTTTAGGGAGGGAATGATAAGAAATGCAGGAGAATAAGCTTCAGGAATTGTTGGATTCCTTATCTTTGACGGAAAAAATCGGACAGCTGGTGCAGGTGCCTGGCGAGGTGCTGAATGCGGAGGGACAGGAACTGGGTGTCAGGGAGGATTTGGGGCTCAGTGAAGAACTGGCCCGTAATGTGGGCTCCACCCTTAATGTGGTGGGAGCGCAGCGGGTCAGGGCGGTACAGAAGGCCTATCTGGAACGGAGCAGACATAAAATTCCCCTGCTGTTCATGGCGGACATTATTTATGGTTTCCGAACGGTATTTCCTATTCCGCTGGCCCTGGGATGCTCCTTCGATCCGCAGCTTCTGGAAAGGCTGTGTGAGGCGACCTCGGAAGAAAGTGTGGCGGCAGGAGCCCATGTGACCTTTTCGCCCATGGTGGATCTGGTAAGGGACGCGAGATGGGGACGGTGCCTGGAATCCACAGGAGAAGATCCTTATATGAACAGCCTTTATGCCGCGGCTATGGTAAAAGGCTTCCAGAAGGGCCTTGGAGAAGCGAAGCCGGCGGGCATGGCCTCCTGTGTGAAGCATTTTGCCGCCTATGGCGCGCCGGAGGGCGGCAGAGATTATAACACGGTGGACATGTCTGAGCGCAGGCTGCGCCAGGAATACCTTCCTTCCTATAAAGCCGGTGTGGATGCAGGCTGTGAAATGATCATGACTTCCTTTAATACCGTGGACGGAATCCCTTCGACAGGAAATAAGTGGCTGATGAATGATGTTCTCCGGGAGGAGTGGGGCTTTGACGGCGTGGTAATCACCGATTATGCAGCAATAGCTGAGCTGGTGCTTCACGGAGCGGCAGAGGATCAGAAGGATGCGGCCCGCCTGGCTATGGAAGCCGGTGTGGATATTGACATGTGTACCGGCTGTTATGCCAATTACCTGGAGGGACTCCTGAAGGAAGGCAAAATTGATGAAGGCATGCTGGATAAGGCGGTAATGCGTATCCTCAGGCTGAAGAATAAGCTGGGATTATTTGAAGATCCTTACCGCGGAGCCGATGAAGCGGAAGAAGCCCGTCTTTTCCTCTGTGAAGAAAACCGCAGGCTGGCCAGAGAAGCGGCAGTGAAAACCATAGTTCTGCTGGAAAATAAACAAGGGATGCCGCGCTCCGCGGATGACACTTATGCTCAGGAGAAAACCCTTCCATTAAAAAATGGCTGCAGGATTGCTGTCATAGGGCCTTATGCGGATAACCAGGATGCCCTGGGTATGTGGGCCATTCATGGAAACAAAGAGAATGTAGTTACCTTAAAAATGGCATTGGAAGAAGCGGCGGGAAAAGAAAACGTGACGAGCGCCCCCGGCTGTGAAACCTTGCTGGAAAAGGATTACCGTGACCTTCCGTTTATAATGGAACAGATGGGAATGGAAGCATGGAGTACAGAAAAACGTCAGCAGGAAATGGAAAGGGCCGAAAAGCTTGCGCAGCAGGCCGATGTAGCAGTATTGGCCCTGGGAGAAGCCGTGGTGCAGGGTGGAGAGGGCGGAAGCCGTACCTGCCTGGATTTGCCCGGCGATCAGCTTGAGCTTCTCCGCAGAGTCCGGGAAAAGGCGGCGAAAGTGGTTGTTGTGCTGTTCGGCGGACGTCCGCTTGTTCTGGATGAGGTTGGCAGGTTATCGGATGCCCTGCTTGAAGTTTGGTTTCCGGGGACCGAAGGAGGGCATGCGATTGCCGATGTTCTGTTCGGAAAAGAGAATCCTTCCGGAAGGCTGTCCATGAGTATGCCCCGCAGGGTGGGACAGATGCCTTTGTACTATAATCATTTCCGGACGGGAAGACCCTATGACGGGACAACGCCGAACCGCTTTTTCTCCCGTTATACAGATTGTGATAACGAGCCATTATATCCTTATGGATATGGTCTTTCTTATCACAGGGCGGAATACAGCCCGGTGACTTTGAGCAGCCATATTATGCACAGGGAAAGCCCTCTGACCGTAAAAGCGGATGTTACCAATACTGGTGATATGGCGGGCGTGGAAGCAGTGCAGCTGTATATCCGCGACGTGGCCGGCAGTGTGGTGCGTCCGGTGAAGGAGCTGAAAGGCGTACAGCTGGTTCCTCTGGAGGCAGGGGAAACAAAGACTGTGGAATTTGTTATTACGGAAGACATGCTGCGTTTTTATGGAAAAGATATGGAATATCGTTCGGAGACAGGCAAGTTCCAGGTGATGGTTGCTCCTCACAGCGGCTGTGAGATGCAGGCAGAATTTATTCTGGAATGATTGGAAATCCATCAGAAAAGTATATATAAAAAATCCCCGTCCTTTCGAGCAGGAAAGGAGGGGATTTTTTATATGGAACATAAGGATGGCCTGTAGAGCAGGGTTCTTATGCCTGAGGTTGGTTTATTGGATGGCTGATACGATTTCCTGTGCCACCTTAGGCTTATTCATTGTATAAATGTGGATACCATCCGCATGATGCGCTTTCAGATCCAAAATCTGACGGATGGCATAATCAATGCCGGCCTTTCTCATATCCGCAGGATCATCACCATAGGTGGCAATGATATCCGCCAGCTGTTTGGGAACGGCTGAGCCGGACAGGGAAACCGTGGTTCCCAGCTGTTTGGCGGAAGTAATGGGCATGATTCCGGCGCAGACGGGAAGCGTGATTCCGGCATCCCTGCTTTTTTCCAGGAATTTGTAGAAAGCTTCATTATCAAAAAACAGCTGCGTGATCAGGAACTCGGCGCCTGCATCACACTTTTCCTTTAAATGAAGAAGATCACTTTCCAAATCGGCGGCTTCATAATGCTTCTCCGGATAGCAGGCCCCGGCGATATGCAGATCTGTTTCCCCTTTCAGATAGGTAATCAAATCTGCAGCATGGGAAAAATGACGGCTGTCAAACTGCTCATCGCTCATATAAGAAGGCCTGTCTCCCCGAAGGGCCAGCACATGATTTACATGAACTTCTTTCAGCTGGGCGGTTACCGCATCGATATCTTCTTTTTTGGAGCCCACGCAGGTCATGTGAGCCAGTGCCATGATATGAAGCTGGTTTTGTATATAGGAGGCAATTTCCACGGTTTTTTTAGATTTACTGCCGCCGGCGCCGTAGGTAACACTGATGAAATCAGGCTGAAGGACGGCAAGGGAATCCAGCACGGCAAAGGCATTGGCGAATTCGTCTTCCTTTTTGGGCGGAAAAACCTCAAAGGAAAGTAATTGCTTTTTTTCGGCAAAGAGATCTTTTATCATTTGTTTTTCCTCGTTCGATTTAATTTTACGATATAAGATTTGACTCGTAACAGATAGTATCGTAACATGTTATTGGGTGAAATTCAAGGAATGATTGTCTGTGAACAGGCATATGGAGGACGTATATAATGGAAAGCAGCAGTTATTATGTACCATATATTTATGGGAAAACAGGACAGGACAGGAAAATTAAGGTCCGGGTTCCCGGCTCTAAAAGCATTACGAACAGGGCGCTTCTTCTGTCCATGCTGGCGGATGGCCCCTGTACTCTGACGGGAGCCTTATTCAGTGATGATTCCCGTTATCTGCAGCAGTGCATCGCAGATTTGGGAATCGATATAAAAGCGGAGGAAGAGAAAGCCCTTATCCGGGTAGGGGGACTCGGAGGCAGGCTGCCGGTGAAGGAAGCTTCTGTTTATGTGGGAAGTGCGGGTACGGCAGCCCGTTTCCTGACGGCGCTGCTGGGGCTGAAGACGGGCGTCTGGCATCTGGATTCCTCAGAGCAGATGAAGCGCAGGCCCATGCTGCCCCTGCTGCAGTCACTTCAGGAGCTGGGAACCCGGGTGGAGTATGGGGAAAAGGAAGGCCATTTCCCTTTTACCCTGTATCCGGGGGAAAATGGAACGCAGGAGATTTCCGTGGATATCGAACACAGCAGCCAGTTCCTGAGCGCGCTGCTGATCGCGGCCTGCTGCGGGGACAGAAGCCTGGATATTCATGTAAAAGGGACACATGGTATGGCTTATATTGATATGACTCTGCGCATGATGGAGCAGTTCGGAGTATTTGTACAAAGAAAGGGAACCGATTGTTTCCATATCAGTACGGGACAGGTTTACCGGCATCAGGATTATGCCATTGAGCCGGATGTCTCGGCGGCCTGTTACTTTTATGCGATGGCGGCCGTTCTGGGAACGGAAGTTTTAGTGCCCGGAGTACATTTCGCTTCCCTGCAGGGAGATGTACAGTTCCTGCGTATTTTGGAAAAAATGGGATGCCGGCTTCAGGAAAGGGAAGAGGGCATTTGGCTGAAGGGGCCGGAAAATGGACGGATACGTGGTGTAGAAGCGGATATGCACGCCTGTTCGGATCAGGCGATTACCCTTGCGGCCATAGCCCCTTTTGCGGATGCTCCGGTAAAAATAACCGGGATAGGACATATCCGTTATCAGGAAAGTGACCGGATGGGGGCGATTGCCGCGGAACTTGGCAGACTGGGAATATCATGCATGACAGAGGAGGACAGTATTCTTATCCGGCCGGGGAAGCCGGCTCCGGGATGTGTGGAAACCTATGAGGATCACAGGATGGCGATGGGCTTTTCCCTCATCGGACTAAGAGCGGAAGGCATCATAATCAAGGATCCGGGCTGCTGCCGCAAAACATTCGAAGATTACTTCCAGGTTTTGGATCATGCGGTGGAAGAACTGCTTTCCTAAAACAGCTCACAGTTCAGCTTTCTGAACTGCTTCGGTCTCAGGTCCGGCGCGCAGGAACGGATCTGAGGCCTGTTTTCGCTGAATATTCGTATAAACTGCACAGTAAATACGTAAATTCGTCCAGGGTGTTATGAAAATAGTTACAATATATGAAAAAATAGGAAAAAGTACTTGATTTTTTCATAGATGTCGTGTATTACATAACTATCAAAGAAATCATCATACATCACTAATCATCATATTATTTAATTTAACACTTGGCAAACTTGCTGAAAAGCAAGGACGCAAAGCTACAGGGCCTTCCCTCAAAGAGGATGGCAGCCAGTTGCCTGATACATAGTAAAAACGTATGTATTTGCAAAGTAGCCTTGGTCGCCTTATGACACAAGACTATTTTTTTTACTTGTCAGGCCTTTGAACTTGAAAAAGGCGTGAAAACTACATTCGGCAAACTTATTGAAAAGTAAGGACGCAAAGCTACAGGGCCTTCCCCTTAAAAAGGATGGCAGCCAGCTGCCGGTACCACACGGTACTGTATCGATAGTCATAAGACTGTCACTACTTTTAAATAACTGAAAAGCCTGAGTAGTTTTCCATCATTTTTCAATCGACACGATTTGAAAGGATGAAGGAAAATGAAGAAAGCAATCATCACCGTATTAGCAGTATTAACAATCATCGTAACAGCAATGGCACCCGCAGCAAAGATGGATGCAAAGGCAGCAGCAGACCAGACTTCTACCATGAATGCAAGACTTCTGGCAGACATCAACAACTTAAGAGCAGAGCAGGGACTTCCCGCACTGACCCTTGACAGTGAATTAAACAGCTATGCAGCAGTAAGAAGTGAAGAAATCAATACAGTTTGGAGCCACACCCGTCCTAACGGAACAAGCGGAGCAGATATGATTAGCTCAACCAAATGGCGTGGAGAAAACCTTTCCTATATTACATACGGAAGCTTCGGATTTTCAGATTCCGAGCAGAACAACGCAGCAGATAGCGTATTCGCAAGCCTGAAGGCAAGCCCTTCACACTACAGCAACATGGTAAGCGGCAACTACACAAAGATTGGTATTTATACATATGTAGCCAATACCGGTTCCGGTGTTAAGCTTTGCACCGCTTATATGTTCTCTAACTAAGCAAATCCCTTAATTTTGATAGATGATATGATGATGATTGGAAAAACAGCAGTATGATCAACTGCTGTTTTTTCATGTCCAAAATAATAGTTTCAAAAATTCTGGCATACTGACATCTCTTTTTCATTTCTGCATAAAAACCGAAATTCTCCATATTACTAACAAGAATAAATTGACCGTATTTTCAGAAGTTATACCGGTCAGAAAGGTGGTTGGAATGGCATCTCAGGAGACATTGTATCTGAAGCTGGACAGGAATGTGGAAGTACAGAAGGATGATGTGCAGCTTTCGGATTTGGGAAAATTGGTATGCGCGAATAAAGATATTCTGGCACACGCTAAGGCAATGAAAATATATAAGTTCAAGGATACGAAGCCTCAGCGTCAGATAGTAAGCGTAATGAAGATCATTGACTCATTACAGACAATGTACCCGGATTTATCAATAGAGAATATTGGTGAGACGGAAGTGATAATGGAAAAGGTAAAGGTAAAAAGTGAAAAGGGATTCATGCAATGGCTTAAAATTGCATTTGTTTCCCTTATTTGTTTTTTTGGAACAGCTTTTACTATCATGGCTTTCCATAATGATATTGGCATCAACAAGGTTTTTGTGAAGGTATATGAAATGATTTCTGGCCAGGCATCGGATGGTTTTACCATATTGGAGGTGACCTATTCCATTGGACTGGCTGTAGGAATTATCGTTTTTTTCAATCATATCGGCGGACGAAGAATTACCAAGGATCCCACCCCTATTGAAGTGGAAATGCGTATTTATGAGGATGATGTAAATAATGCATTGGTGGAAACGGCGGACAGGGAGGGAAAGACCATTGATGTTTCTTAAAAGTGTATTTATGGCGGTCATTGGTTTGAGCTTTGGGTTCCTTGTATCGGCCGGAGTTTTTACGGTATTAATCGCTGTTGGCCTGGTTCCGCGATTCGCAGGTAAGACACATACCAGCAAAAAAGTGTTCCTATATGAAGAAATGGTGGTGGCAGGCACATTATTCGGTAATTTTATCAGCGTTTTTGAGTATTCCTGCCATATAGGGGAGTGGGTAAGAAACCTTCAGCCTTTTGGGGCTGTTACGAACAGCATGTGGAAATGGATAACGGTCATACTATGTATATTTTTTGGATTCTTTGCGGGCATTTTTGTTGGATGCCTGGCGCTGGCCATCGCAGAAATGCTGAATACCATACCTGTTTTTGCAAGAAGGATCCAGTTCCGGCATGGATTGGGAATTGCAGTTTTATCCATTGGATTGGGAAAGCTTGTTGGCAGTCTGATTTATTTTTCCCAGCAGGTATTTTTGACGGGCGGCTGAATAGCCGCCTTTGCGGCGGGATTGCGGGGCGGCCTGAATAACCTGCGATATCACGACATAATGAGTGAAAACTTGTCACCATTCTATCTAATACTTTTTAACCGGACTCTATATAATACAGCTATAAAAGGGGTATCAAAAAATATGATATGGAGGGTTACAGAATGACAGAAAAATTTCAGCCAACGTTGGAATCACTGAGGGAGTATGAATGTCCGGAATGGTTCCGGGATGCCAAATTCGGTATATGGAGCCATTGGGGGCCGCAGAGCGTACCGATGTGCGGAGACTGGTATGCCAGGAATATGTACATACAGGGCAGTCCTCAGTACAATTATCATGTCCGTCATTACGGGCATCCGTCAGAATTCGGATATAAGGATATTTGTAAACTGTGGAAGGCGGAACGGTTTGATCCGCAGGAGCTGATGGGACTGTATTACAAAGCCGGAGCCAGATATTTTGTGGCGCAGGCCATGCACCATGATAATTTCTTTAATTACGATTCAACAGTGAACGCCAATAATTCAGCGAAAATCGGGCCGGAAAAGGATATCTGCGGAATGTGGAAGGAAGCGGCTGACAAGTACGGAATGCCCTTTGGCCTGACGGAGCATCTGGGGGCCTCTTTTTCCTGGTGGTATGTGAATAAGGGAGCGGACAGCTATGGCCCTTATAAAGGGGTTCCGTATGACGGGGCGGATCCGGCATATAAAGATTTTTATTATGAGAACAGTGAGCATATCATGTCGGAGCATGGTGAGCTTGCCCAGTGGCTTACAGGAAATAATAAATTCCAGAAATACTGGCAGGATACGATGAAGGAACTGGTGGACAGGTTCCATCCGGCACTGCTGTATTCCGACAGCGGGCTGCCTTTTGAAGAGGAGGGATATCAGCCCGGGCTGGATGCTGTTTCCTATCTGTATAATGATTCAATTGAGAGGAATGGGCGGAATCAGGCGGTTTATACCCAGAAGAACAGAAATCAGGAGATTTACCGGGTTGGTGTGCTGGATATTGAGAAGAGCCAGCTGCCGGGAGTGAATCCCAGCCCCTGGCAGACAGATACCTGTATCGGGAACTGGTTTTATGATGCGAAGCAGACGTTTAAGCATCCTGAGCAGATTATTGAAATGCTGGTGGATATTATCTCCAAGAATGGCTGTATGCTGCTGAATGTTCTGCAGCGGCCGGATGGTACTATTGATGCGGAAACCCGTTTTATCCTGGAGGAGCTTGCCAAATGGTTTGCTGTCTGTCAGGAAGGAGTATATGGGACAAGGCCTTTCCGGGTGTTCGGAGAAGGCGATACGAGGGTGCTTATTGAGGGCTTCCGGGAAGACAAGACGGAATGGAACAGTTCGGATTTCCGGTTTACCAGGAAAGGTAATACGGTTTACGCTTTTATGCTGAAAGCGCCGGAAAACAGGGCGGCGGTCATCAAGTCGCTGAAGCCGGAGGAAAAAGTAAGATCCGTGCGTCTGCTGGGCGCCGGTAACGTGGAATTCTCTCAGTACTGCGGAGTCCTGACCGTAAAACTTCCTGTGAACCTTCCTACGGAGTATGTGAACTGCCTGGCTTTGGAGATGCAGGAATAAGAATAAAAACAAGAAAAATAATTACAGATAAGAAAATACATATAAGAAAATACAGATAAGAAAATACAGATAAGAAAAAATTATAAAAAACGCTTCCGGTTTCTCGGTGCGCTTCCTTTCAGAAGGACAGCCCGCCTGGCCGGAGGCGTTTTTTAATACCGGAATATGTTAAAGTCAAAAAGGTATGCTTTTGATACATAAAATAAGTTTTTTCTGTAAAAAAGGCATATTATTGAGAAAATAGCTGTAAATATGATAAAATAATGGAGGCAAAAGAGTAAGCACAAAAGATAGAGGGTGGGGAAAAATGAAAAAACGTATGAGAGAAAGCTCGATTGAAACTGTAAAGCTGTTTTTCAGATATGGAGCTTTTTATCTGTTGATTTTTATGCTGTTTCTGTTTCTGCTGCTTCCGATATATAACAATGTTTATAAAATAGCCAGGAGGAGTATTGTCGAGGAAAGCTACCGAAAGCTGCACGAAGGGGTTCTTACAGTGGACGGAAATATTCAGAGAATGACTGAGCTGGCAGGTATTTTGCAGGGAGATGAAAAATATGTCAGATTATCCGGTATCAGCGGCAGTCCGGATACGAAGGATTACTATACGATCCGCAAGCTTCAGGAGGAATTAATCAGGCTGTCCAGATTTCAGGATGTCCCGCTGAAGTTTTTTATCCTGTTCAATGACAATCCTATTGTGCTGTCGGACAGTATGGCGGCGACAAGGACGGGAGAATTTTATGGGAAGCTTATAAGATATGAGAATATGGAAGAAAAAGATTTTTATGGTTTGGTATCCCGGACGGAGGGGATGAAGTATATTCCGGAATGGAATATCAGGTATTTGGATGGAAAGAGCTATGATTGTTTTTCGTATATATTAAAGATGCCCCTGGATGGCATGGGAAACGGTAAGGGAAACCTGGTTCTGGTAATGGACAGGGAGCAGCTTCTGGAGTGGATACTTCCGGAGGGGATGGAAGAGGATAGCTTTTTTTATATCATGGATAAGAGGGATGGGACAATCCTTATGCAGAACGGATATGAACGGGATACCCCTCTTATGCTTACCGAAAAGTCAGGCGAATATGATGTAAATGGCAGGATGTATACGGTCTTGAGCGATGACGCGCAATACAGCAATCTCAAAATTGTGGTAGGAATACAGAGGTCATTATTTCAGAATAGTATCCAGAACGTAACTGCCATTATTCAGGTTTATATCAAGGTGGCGATTTTGCTGTTCCTTGCAGGATGTATCTGGCTGGCTGTGTACAGAATAATGAGAATTAAGGATCTTCTTACCACACTGCCGCATTCCCAGAAGGATATCTGGAAGGCGGGAGATTATAATTACATAAAAAAGGCATTTTCCGAAATAAACCGCAGGACGGACAGCTATGCCGGGGAGTTGAAGAAAATGAAGGGAATTGTCTCCAATAATATTCTTGAAAAATTATTTGTAAGAGGAATTTATTCTCAGAGAGAAAGGCTCGAGGTAGAAAATCTGCTGGGGCATAAGATAGAATTTTACTGTGTGGTCAGCATCAACTGGGAATGTGACATGATGCCGGCAGAAACCGAATTGGATATATCAAAGAAAATCAGCGTACAGACAGGCACTTATCTGGAGAATAACTATAATGAAGGGGTTATTACTGTCAACAGCGGCTTAAAGGAGGTAATCATCCTGCTTCCGCTGCAGCCTGAGGATGATTCCTACACAGATAAGATCAGCAGGCTTTTCGAGCAGGTGGGCAGAATCATGGGAGATGAATACGGAGTGACGGTAAGCTGTGGGATAAGTGATATTTCCATGGATATTTATAATATTCATGCGGCTTATCTCCAGGCTAAGACTGCCGCACGGCAGAACAGCGGGAGCCGGATTGTCAATGAATACGATGCCATAAAAAGCAACAGCTACGTGGTTGACTTCCAGTATGGAGCCCAGCTTTATGAGCTGATTGTGGGCGGGGAAGCGGAAAGCATCAGCTTATTTTTTGACAAGCTGAAGAAACAGCTTATCCAGAGAAAGCTGGAGTCGGAGGATGAGATCAAGCATTTGTTTTATCTGCTCAGGGACGGGCTGTACCATGCGAAGAAAATGCTTCCGCAGTTATCCTCCGAATTGCCTGCATACGATATGGACAGCGATGTGATCGGCCTGCTGGAACGGCTGCAGCATTGTGCGGAGGAAATGTGCGGGATATTGGTTGAAAAAAAGAAAAGAAGGAATCCGGAACTGAAAACCAGAATCGTTGGGTATATAAAGGAAAATTATGCCAATCCCGACCTGGGAGCATGGGAAATAGCTGAAGCATGCGGTATTTCGGAAAAGTATCTGTATCAGTTCGTAAAAGAGCAGACAGGCAGGACGGTAGGGGAATTATTGGAAAATATCAGGATGTCGGAATGTGAGAGTCTGCTTATGGAAACCGATAAGTCTGTCACTGAAATTTGTACTATGGTTGGGTTTCATTCCAACAATACTTTTTATAAGGCATTTAAGCGGGTGTATGGAATCGCGCCGGGTAAGTGGAGGGAAAACCGGCAAAGAAAGCAATAAAGCGGATAAATTTCCCATGGAAGATCTTACTATGGGAAAATATCGGGAGAGATATCCAATATACAAAAATACAGGCAGAACGCTATCATAAAGGCATGGACACAGTTCCAAATTTTGAATGGAGGAAATGAGTATGAAGAGGAAGAAATGGACAGCCTTAATGATTGCTGCCTGTATGACTGCGCTCAGTATTACCGGGTGCGGGGCAAAACAGACGGATCAAACGGGAGGGGAAGTCAGTACCGGACAGGAGACAGCGGAAGCTGTTTCAACTGAAGACAGCAAGGATATGTTTAATGAAAGCGGACAGCTGCCTATTCTGAAGGAAAAAGAGAAAATTACCATAGGTATCGCCCAGCTTTCCCAGGTTATTGATTATGATACGAATGCATTAACAAAGAAAATCGAGGAAGATGTTAATGTGGATATTGAGTTTGTCTTTTTCCCTGAAACAGATGCACAGGGGAAGTTCTCCATTATGGCGAATTCAGGAACAGAGATGCCGGACATTATTATGGGATATGATTTGATTCAGCAGAACGCGTCCGTATATGGGGCGTCGGGCCTGTTCCTTCCCCTGAATGAATATTATGAGGATCCTGAAATCTCTTATTATTTCCATCATGAGATTCCGGAAGAGGATCAGGAGCTGATGCTGAAGGGGGTTACTTCTGCGGACGGCAATATCTATGCCATGGCCTCTTATTATCCTGCGCTGGCGAACGAGATATCTCAGAGATACTGGATTAACCAGACCTGGCTGGATAAGCTGGGATTGGACATGCCCACAACGACAGAGGAATTTTATGAAGTGCTGAAAGCGTTCAAAACCCAGGATCCGAATGGGAACGGCAAAGCGGATGAAATTCCGCTGATCGGTTCTAAAGACGGCTGGAATCAGAGGCCTCAGGATTTTCTTATGAACGCCTTTGTTTATGCGAATAATGATCAGAAGTATCTGATGGTAAAAGACGGTAAAGTCATGGCATCCTATACACAGCCGGAATGGAGAGACGGTCTGGAATATATGAATATGCTTTGTACGGAAGGCCTTCTGGATCCCATGTCTTATACACAGGATGTAAAGCAGCTCAAGGCTCTTCTTGAAAACGAAGAGGTACAGCTTGTAGGCTGTCTGGCGGCCGGAAGTATGAGCGCCTATCTGCCTGAAAGCGAAAGAAGGGTGGACATGGAGCCGCTGCCTCCTCTTACGGGGCCTGAAGGGGTAAGATATGCGGCATATTCACCCACTACGATTATTGAGGAAATGGCAATTACCAAATACTGTAAAAATCCCGAGCTGGCATTCCGTCTGGGAGATTATCTGTATGAGGAGTCCATGTCCATGATGACCCGGTATGGAGTGGAAGGCGTTGACTGGACGAGGGAAGGCGCGGACAAGGAAAAAGGGCTGTATGAGGATTCTCTTGGCATTCCCTGTGGATTTCTTATTCTGAATGATATCTGGAATGTGGATCAGAATTCCTCCTGGAGACAGGTGGGCCCTGCCTATCGGTCAGGTTCCATGAGTGATCAGGGAGTTGCGGCTAATCCGGATCCGAAGGCCACGGTATCTATGCTTTCCAAGGCTGTAGGCTTGTACAAGGATTATACACCCACAGAATATGTTAATAACTTAGTCTATACGGTGGATGAAAAGGAAGAAAGAGCCGAGCTTTATACGACAATCAAGGCTGCAAGGGATGAGGCGATCGTTCGTTTTATCACCGGAGACCGGCCTCTCAGTGAATGGGATGATTACCTGAAGGAACTGGAAGCCTGCGGTTTGGAGCGATATCTGGAAATCGAACAGAGCGCATATGACCGTGCGGAGGGCAGAAAGTAGTTATGCGTTTAAGGTAACTTAAGCAATGGGGATCGCTGCGATGCGGCAGATCCCCATATTTACGCATAGCATAACCGGAAAGGAGTCAATGAGTTGAAAAGGAAAAAAAGAATAAAGCATTGGCAGTTATATCTGTTTTTGGTAATACCGATAGTACTGGTCTTTATTTTCAACTACATACCTATGGCTGGTATCCAGCTTGCATTTAAAAAATATAATATGAATCTGGGAATCATGGGAAGCCCGTGGATTGGGTTTGATAATTTTAAAAAGTTTTTCCGGAATTATCAGTTCTGGAGACTCCTGAAAAATACGCTGACTCTGTCACTGTACGGCATGCTGGCCGGTTTTCCCATCCCTATTATGCTGGCTCTTTTGCTGAATTCCATGAATAACCTGAAATACAAGAAATTTATTCAGACAGTTACCTACATGCCCCACTTTATTTCAACAGTCGTTATGGTAGGTCTGATTATCCAGGTATTCAATCCCAGAATAGGCCTGTATGGAATTATTTACAGTGCGGTTACCGGAAATAATGCGCCTGACGTTTTGGGATCGGCCTCTGCATTTCCCCATATTTATGTGCTTTCCGGGGTCTGGCAGTCGATGGGCTGGAATTCGATCATTTATATGGCGGCCCTTGCCGGAGTGGATGCGGAGCTGCATGAAGCGGCGCAGATGGACGGGGCGAGTAAGTTTCAGCGTATTCTGCATATTGATCTTCCTTCCATCCTGCCTACGGCAATTATGCTTTTAATACTGAATGCGGGATCGATCATGAATATAGGATTTGAGAAGGCTTTTCTCATGCAGAACAATCTGAACCTGCGTTCCAGCGAAGTAATATCCACCTATGTGTATAAAATGGGTCTGGAAAGCGCTACGGGTGATTACGGTTATGCAACCGCAATCGGTTTGTTTAACTCTGTCATTAACTTTATATTGATTGTATCGGTCAATGCGGTCAGTAAAAAAGTAACGGAACAGAGCTTATGGTAAAGGGGGAGAATTATGAGTACAGGCAGGACAAAAATAAGAAAATCAGGAAGTGATAAGGTGTTTGACGGGATAGTCCTGGTTTTTCTTACGCTGCTGTTGATTTTGGTTCTGTATCCCCTGATTTATATTGTTTCGGCATCCTTTTCATCGGCGTCCGCGGTTACCTCCGGAAAGGTAATACTGTTGCCTGTGGATTTCAGCCTGGAGGGCTATAAAGCGGTTTTTGAAAATAAGGATATCTGGCTGGGATATAAGAACACTATTATTTATACCGTATGCGGTACTTTTATTAACGTGGCGGTGACGCTGATGGCCGCTTATCCGCTTTCACGGAAGGACTTAAAGGGGAAAGGGATCTTAACCTTCTTTTTCACTTTTACCATGCTTTTCGGAGGAGGAATGATACCCAATTATATTCTGATCAGGGATCTGCATCTGATGAATACCAGATGGGCTATCATTCTGCCGGGCGCGCTGTCTGTTTATAACATGATTGTGGCGAGGACCTTCATTCAAAGTAATATACCGGATGAGCTTCTGGAGGCTTCGCAGCTTGATGGCTGCAGTGATACAAAATATTTTTTCAGCATTATTCTTCCGTTGTCCAAGGCGGTCATTGCCGTTCTTGCCCTGTTCTATGGGGTGGGCCATTGGAATGCTTATTTTAATGCGTTCCTTTATTTAAATGATAAGAAATTGTACCCGCTTCAAATCTTCCTGAGGGAGATCCTGATCAATAATACCATGGATATGAATTCCTTTGTGGATCCCACACTTATGGAGGCTAAACAGGGACTGGCCGATCTGCTGAAATATTCCCTTATCATTGTTGCGTCAGTACCCGTTTTGTGCCTGTATCCCTTTGCCCAGAAATATTTTGTCAAGGGGGTTATGATAGGGTCGGTTAAGGGATAGGCGCGGACAGGAATGGAGAAATTATGTTAAATACGAATTTTGTTTCCAGAGAGGATTATGAAGAGGCGCTGCTGGGGCTCTGCAGACCGCTGAAAAAATATTATACGAAAGGAAACACGAGGATTTATATTGGATATACGTCGGCCCACTATGGCGATAAAATCATCGGGCTGGAGGCTTATTCCAGAATTCTCTGGGGCATCGTGCCTTATATGGTATCGGGGAAAACGACGCCCCTGGATGAAGAGATCCTGAGGGGGCTCAGAAATGGCATCAATCCGGAGAATGAGGAATACTGGGGAACCTATGAGGACGGAAGCCAGGCGTTTGTGGAGATGGCGGTTTTGGGATTTGCCCTGCTGATGGTGCCGGAACGATTTTGGGAGCCGCTGTCCGGGGAAGAGAGAAGGATGCTTTCCGACTGGCTGAATCAGATCAATGAGCATGAGATATCAGATAATAACTGGCTCTTTTTCCGGATACTGGTAAACTGCGGGCTGAGAAAGAACGGCGGCTGCTGGAGTGAGGAGCGGCTGTCGGCAGATTTGGCCCGCATAGAGGATTTTTACCTTGGGGACGGTTGGTATTCGGATGGGAAAACGGCCCAGAGGGATTATTATATCTCCTTTGCCATGCATTTTTATTCCCTTATCTATGCGGGGGTGATGAAAAAAGAGGATCCGGAACGCGCGGCGGTTTACATACAAAGAGGGGAAAGGTTCGCGCAGGATTTTATGTGGTGGTTTGCACGGTCGGGAGAAGCGATTCCCTACGGCAGGTCACTCACATACCGTTTTGCCCAGACAGCCTTTTGGGCGGCACTTGCTTTTTCCGGTTCGGAGGCTGTGCCCTGGGGAATACTCAGGGGTCTGATAAGCAGACATTTCCGGTACTGGTTCCGGCAGCCCATACTGGATTGCGAGGATAAACTGACAATCGGTTATGCCTATCCCAACTTAAATATGGCGGAAGGATATAATTCCCCTTCCTCTCCTTACTGGGCCATGAAGAGCTTTTTGGTTCTTGCGCTGCCGAAGGAGCATCCGTTTTGGAAGGCGGAGGAGAAGGAGCTTCCTGCGAGGGAAGGTGTGCGTATGATGCCCCATGCGGGGATGCTTGTCAGGGAAAGGAAGAACGGACATGTGATGGCCCTCACTTCGGGGCAGTATTGCGCATGGAAGCCGGCACACTATGCGGAGAAGTATGAAAAATTTGCGTATTCCACCGGCTTCGGATTTCAGGTTCCGCGATCCTATCGTACGCTGGAGCAGGCTGCTCCGGATCATATGCTGTCGCTGTATAAGGATGGGTACTGGCACGTGCGGACGAAGTGTGAAGCTGTGGAAATAACGGAGGAGAGAATCGTCAGCAGTTGGATCCCTTTTGACGGAGTGCACATTGAAACGGAGCTTTCCTTTGAGGCGGAGGGCTGCAGATGCCGGCATACCATTCAAAGCGATGGGGTATATCAGGCCGCAGCCGCCGGATTTGCCCTTCCTTTTTCGGAAAAAGAGGAGTTGGTTTGGGAAGCAGGAGAAGGGATCGCGAGGATAAGGGGAAAGAAAGGCAGCTGTGGGATCATTCAGACAGAAGGAAAGGCGGACGCGGAGTTTATTTATTGCGAGCCGAATGTAAATCTTCTGTATCCCCGCACCGTATTGCCCTGCCTGCAAATGACGGTAAGGCCCGGGATAAATATTGTGGATTATAGGATTGAAGGAGAGATGAACACGGACTGAAAGGAACGAAGATAAGGGAGGCGCCCGCACCGGCAAACGGTTAAGTGGGGGTCTCCCTGTTTTTGCTTCTGTAAACGGAGGGAGCCAGCCCCATTTGCCGGGTAAAGAAGCGGTTGAAATGGGAAGCATCATACATGCCGATGCATTCCCCTATTCTTTCACAGGACATGGATGTGGTATTCAGTAAGGAACAGGCATATTCGATGCGCTTCAGGCTTATGTATTTCAGCGGTGTGGTTCCTACATATCTGCGGAAAATGCGTGTGAGATAGGTATGGCTCACATGCAGGTGTTCCGAAAGGCGGCAGATCCGCAGATCCTCCGTAAAATGCTGTTCGATATAGCTCAGGGCATCCGTAACCAGCTGGGGATGACTGCGTGCAGGAGAAAGGCTTGCCGCTTCCAGCAGATCCATAAGAAAAGCGTAGTACATTTTGGATAAACTGAAATCATCGGTTTCCGGAGCCGCCTTCTGTGCTTTGATGATGGAAATCAGCTGAGCCAGGGGTTTTTCGGTATGGGCGGCGTCAAGGGTATGGATATGGTTCATTTTGAAAAAGCCGGACAGCTCCTGCTGTCCCGGAATAGCAAGCTCAATCCAGATAAGGCCGAGAGGATCCCCGGAATAATTGGAATAGGTATGGGCGTCCCCTGCGGTTATAATGAAGGCATCCCCTTTTTTCAGCAGATAATCTTTTCCGGCGATATGGAAGAAGCCGCAGCCGTCGAACAGGAAATGAACGGTGAAATAGGGATAGTCGGCATTTCTTTGTACACAAAAGAAAGATTCCTCATAGCCGCAGCCCATCCGGGAGGCACGGATAATAAACGGCAGGCCGGCGCCGCTGTTTTCAGGGGCATGATACAGGTAGGGAGTGAAATTTTCGGGATTATAGATATCCTGCATGATATTTTCCTTCCGTTTAAGTAAAGCTGATGTGCGGCTGTCAAGGTTATTGTACTATTGGGAAGGAAAATCAGCAAGAAGAGGTTTTAAATTTTACAACAAATCAGATAAATCAGGGAATTCCGGTTTCCGGCGGGGGAGGATAAAATAAAGATAAAAGATAACGGTTCGGGTCTGTCCGGACTGTTGTGATAAAACTGATTTCTGCTATGGGAAAGGGAGGGCGCTGTTATGACATCCAAAGAAAGAGTGAGAGCTGTGATGGAGCACCGGAAGCCGGATCGTGTTCCGGCGGCTTTTGAGGCGGTGGGCTCTGTGACGGAGAAGCTGCTGAAGCATTATGGTTTTACAGATTACAGCCAGCTGCTGGAAAAATATGAGATAGATATTGTGACAGCCGGGCCGGAATATATCGGGCCGGAATTGAAGACCTATCAGAATGAAAAAGGGGAGCGGGTGGAGCAGTCCTGGTGGGGGTTCGAAACAACCATGCATACGACTGCGATCGATACCTATGGAACCACAACCTATTTCCCATTAAATGGGGTGGAAACTGTGGAGGATGTGGATGCTGTCATGTTCCCCGATCCGGACTGGTTTGATTACAGCGCTGTCAGGAAGGTGTGTGACAGCAATCCGGATAAGGCAATTATTGTAGGACATGAGGGCCCTTTCCAGATGGTTACCTTTCTGATAGAGATGGATCAGTTTTTTATGCTGATGCTGGATGAGCCTGATACTGCCAAACGGATTCTGGAACGCATGAATGAATTTGAGATGGAATATTACCGGAGAATTTTCGAGGCCGGGGAGGGCAGGGTGGATGTCCTTCGTCCTCATGATGATTACGGAACACAGATATCCCTGCTGTTTTCGGTGGATATGTGGAGAGAATTTTATCGGGAGAATACGATAAAGCTGGCGGATCTGGCCCATAAATACGGCGCATTTTACCAGCAGCATTCCTGCGGGGCCGTGGCGCCGCTGATACCGGAATTTATTGCGTGCGGCGTGGATGCGCTGGAGCCGGTTCAGAAGGTGCAGGGGCTGGAGGCGGAACGTCTGGCACAGCTGTATAAAGACAAGATTCTTTTCCATGGAGGAATTGATACACAGGGGCTGCTGCCCTACGGAAAGCCGGAAGAGGTACAGGCGGAGGTACGGAAATTCATAGATTTGCTGGGGAAGGACGGCGGCTATATGCTCATGGCCAGCCAGGGCTTTGAAGGGGACGTGCCGATAGAGAATATCGAAGCGGTATATATGACGGACAGGAGTATCTGATAAATAAATGAGTATCTGATAAATGAGTATCTGATAAATGGGTATCTGACAAAAACGCCTGCGTGGGATTGAGTGAATCCCCTGCAGGCGTTTTTTACTGCCGGTGGTGTCTTTCCACTGAACGGCGTTCCCGGCGTCCGTCTTCTCTGCGTCCCCGTTCTCTGCTGTCTCGGCCTCTGTTGTCTCGGTCTCTGCCGCCGTACATTTCTTTTTTGCTGCGCCAGTCGGCCAGAAGCTTATCCAAAATGCGGGAGAGCTGTTCCTTCTCTTCCTCATCCAGGCAGGAGAAGAAATCCTGTACGGAAGTCTCTCTGCTGACGTGCATCTGTTCTGCGGCTTCCAGGCCCGCGGGGGTGAGAGTGACATCCACGCCTCTTTTATCCTGTTCATTCGGAGAGCGGGTGATATAGCCTTCGGCTTCCATTTTTCCCAGGATTTCACTTAAGGAACCGGAGCGTACATCCAGAATATCCATGAGCTGTCTTTGTGTGATGGGGCTTCTGGCGGACAGAATGGAAAGAATACGCAGCTGGCCGGATTTGCCGTTTCCCGGATGGTGCAGTGCATGGGCACAGGCTCTGAACTGCTCGAAGAGCTGTTCTTCGCCGGTGAGAGGCTGTCCGTCGGGAAAGAAGTGTTCCGGGAAGGGTTCACGGCCGTTTCTTCTGCCGCGGCGTTCCCGGAATTCCTCATGGCGTTCCCGGAGTTCCTCATGGCGGGCATGGGCGGAATGATGGTGGGAAGCGTTTTGAGTGTCTCTTTCATCCGATCCGGGCTGATTCGTTTCGGAAGCTTCTGAAAAATAAGCCCTTCCTTTTCCGCACTGTAAAGCGTCGGAAGGACAGTGGTTAGGACAGCAGGGACATGATTGGTTTGTGTTTTCGTTCATAGGCAATTCCTTCTTTCTTTTCAAATATGATTTGCAATAATTACTAGGTACCTTATGAATTAAGAATACACCATGGAAGAACAAATGTCAAGGTACCTTGTTAAATTTTAATATTTTTATGAATATGGGAATTTCTGGCTTTCCCTGTATCGGAATGCTATAATGGCCTTAGAAATACGCGGTAAAATCAGGACGGACAGGTATACTCCATAAATGATATGAAAAGGGGAGACAGGCAATGGAGAAGGATTGGTGGAAGAAGAGCGTTGTCTATCAGATTTATCCCAGGAGCTTCTGTGACAGTAACGGGGATGGAATCGGTGATTTAAACGGGATTACGGGGAAGCTGGATTATCTGAAGGAGCTGGGAGCGGATGTTATCTGGCTGTCGCCGGTATATGAGTCGCCCAATGATGATAATGGTTATGATATCAGTAATTACCAGGCAGTTATGAAGGATTTCGGGACGATGGCGGATTTTGACCGGATGCTGGAGGAAATCCATGCGAGGGGAATGAAGCTGGTGATGGATCTGGTGGTGAACCATACCTCGGACGAGCATCCCTGGTTTCAGGAAAGCCGGAAAGGAAAGGATAATCCCTACAGGGATTATTATATCTGGAAGGAACCCAAAGAGGGAAAGGAGCCGAATAACTGGGGCTCCTGCTTCGGCGGGCCGGCCTGGGAATATGAGGAAAGCAGCGGAGAGTATTATCTTCATCTGTTTTCCGTTAAGCAGCCGGATTTGAACTGGGAGAACCCGCAGGTACGCCGTGAAGTGTACCGGATGATGAACTGGTGGCTGGATAAGGGGGTGGATGGCTTCCGGATGGATGTTATCAGCCTGATTTCCAAGGAGCCGGATTTTCCGGACGGCCCGGCGGGAATTACCGGCTATGCGGCTTTTAATTATTGCGCCAACGGGCCGCGTGTTCATGAATATCTGCAGGAAATGCGGCGGGAGGTACTGGACGGAAGGGATACCATCACAGTCGGGGAATGCTCCGGCGTTACGCTGGAGGAAGCGCTGAAATATGCTTCCTGTGACGGAAAAGAGCTGAGCATGGTTTTCCAGTTTGAACATGTGGATTTGGATTTTGATGAAAAGGGAAATAAATGGACCGACAGGAAATGCCGTCTTACGGAATTGAAGGAGGTTCTTTCCCGGTGGCAGACAGGGCTGTATGGCAAGGCCTGGAACAGTCTTTTCTGGTGCAATCATGATCAGCCGAGAGTGGTTTCACGCTTTGGGAACGATTCACCCGAGTACAGGGAGGTTTCCGCCAAAATGCTGGCGGTGTGTCTGCATATGATGCAGGGTACCCCTTATATTTATCAGGGGGAAGAGCTGGGAATGACGAATGTGCCTTTTAAGGGGATTGCGGATTTCCGGGATTTGGACAGTATCAATGCCTATTGGGAGCTTACGGGGAAGGGGATTTTCAAAGAGGAGGAAATGCTGCGTTTCCTTCGGTATAAGTCCAGGGATAACGCCCGTACGCCCATGCAGTGGGATGCTTCTCCTAATGCCGGCTTTACGGAGGGAGAGCCATGGATTATGGTGAATCCGAATTATGGGGAAATCAATGCTGCAGACCAGATCGGGAGGGAGGATTCCGTATTTTCTTTTTATAAGGAGCTTGTGAAGCTGAGGAAGGAAAAGCCGGTTATCGTGAATGGGGAGTACCGGCTGCTGGATCCGGAATCGGAAGATGTGTTTGCATACGAAAGAAGCTTTCATGAGGAGCATCTGCTTGTGGTGTGCAGCTTTGCGGAAAAAGAACTTTTATGGCGGATTCCGGAGGAAATGGCCGGGCAGGCTGCAAAACGGGTTATCGGCAATTATGAGGGGCAGCAATGGGGGCCGGAGTTTATGCTGCGCCCTTATGAAGCTTCTGTTTGGGAATGGACGAAAGGAGAATAAGGGATGGGGAACAGATGGAGTAAGGAAAAAATCAATGCGTGGTATGAGGAGCGTCCGTGGCTGATGGGCTGTAATTATGTCCCGGCAGTCACCCTGCATAATACGGAGCTGTGGCAGGACGATACAAGGGAAGAGGTTCTTGCGTCTGTGAAAGAAGAACTGAAGCTTCTGCGGGAAACAGGGCTTAACAGTGTGAGAATGTTTATGCCTTTTCATGCCTGGTACTTTGAGCGGGAACGCTTTTTCGGAAAGCTGGACGAGCTGCTTGATTTGCTGGAGGAATTCGGGGTTACGCTCATGCCGGTGCTGTTTAATGACTGTGCGCCTTTTGAAAGGCCGGATCCGGTGTTTCCTGACAGAATGAGTGAGGGCTGGCAGCCTTATGATATCGGGCATCATGGAGGAAAAGCGGAAAATCCCTTTACCGGGGAAAAAAGAAAAACGGGCTGGATTTTATTTGATGAGGAGGAATGGAGAGAACCTCAGTACACCTATGCAAAAGAAATCATCAGCAGGTACGCCGGGGATCCCAGGATCATCATATGGGATTTGTGGAATGAGCCGGGAAACAGCAACAGGCATTCCCTGAGTATGGGATATCTGGAGCGTGTGTTTGAAATAGCCAGGGATATCGATCCGGATCAGCCATTGACAGCGGCGCCCTGGTCTTATCCGGATGGGTATGGGGTTTCGGAGGATGCACAGCTGGAACCGATTCAGAAGAGGGCTGTGGAGCTTTCGGATATCGTTTCCTTCCATCAATATGAAAATTTTGAACGGGTGAGACAGGCGGTAAACGGGCTTTCCAAAGAAGGCAGGCCGCTTATAAATACAGAATGGCTCAACCGTATCCTGGATAATAATATCAGCGAGCTTCTTCCGTATTTTTATGAAAACAGGATCGGCAGCTACCATTGGGGGCTGGTTGCCGGAAAGTCACAGTTTTATCTTCCCTGGGATTATCTGAGAGAGGAAGAGGGGCTTGATTTGACGCTGTGGCAGCATGATTTGTACCATGAGGATTTTACGGCTTATGATGAAAAAGAGATAGCGTTGTTTCAGAAGTTCGGGAAGAAGGAATAAAAGAAACCTCCTGTCAGACAGGGGCGGGCAGCGGCCTGTCCCTGTCCGGGCAGGAGGTTTTTTATCGGGCAGATGTTTTTCAGGGAGCGGATTCTCACTGTGTTTCCTGGCGGTGTTTTCGAGTGGCTGTTTCCTGAAAACGGAAGAAATCCGGACGGTGTCTGGACTGGGTATATTCAAACATGATACCGTCCGCATTATAGGTCTGGTTGGTGACTACGGCCAGACAGTTGTAATCCTTCAGTTCCAGATATTTTTCATCGACCTGGGTGGTATGCTCCACCGTCATGGTTCGTTTGCTGGTTATGATCTGCATGCCCAGCTTTTTTTCAATGTAGTCGTAAATGGAACCCTCCGCAATCTCCGGGGTGAGGCCGGGCACCTGGGATTTCAGGAACATATTGATATCCAGTATCAGGGCTTTTCCGTCAAGGTAACGGACGCGCTGTATATAATAAAGAATGCTTCCTGTGGGGAAGCCGGTTTTGGTATGGATGTGTTCGTCGGCAGATATTTCGGCGAATTGTACCACATGGGTGGATGTCTGGCGGTGGTTCCTTTCGGCGGATTCCCGGAAGGATTCGATGCCCCCTATATAAAAAGAAGCCTGATCCACTGGCTGGTAAATAACCCGGACGCCTTTTCCATGGAGGGACTGGACATAGCCTTCCTCCACCAGCTGGGCAACAGCCCTGCGGATGGTGTTTCTGGAGCAGCCGTAGATTTCCACCATGGTGTTTTCTGAAGGAAGAAGTTCCTGGCAGGGATATTCCTGAGACTCGATTTTTTGTTTCAGATCTTTGTAAATGGATTCGTATTTTGCTTTTGGCATGGTTGATTCCTTTGCTTGTTTAAACATCTATTCTTATTATAAACGAATGGAGGCGGAAGTCAAGGGTGTGGGGGGGACGATAAAAACGAAAGGTACCAGCCTCCTGGCCTCCCTGGGTCCGTATGCGGGGGCGCTCTCTATGCTTCGGCGGATGCAGACAAAAAAAGGGGCTGTATCTAACTGTTTCGTTTCCGTCCTCC
>OGYI01000303.1_pt1 | contig 63458 bp, 49 predicted proteins | sample 1576521 | NCBI WGS metagenome assembly OGYI01 (sample SAMEA3541484, study PRJEB24748) | human gut metagenome | biome: human gut; feature: human-associated habitat; material: faeces | place: China | collected 2012
GGCCCTCGCGGCCTAGTCGCTATTTAGGGCGTCCAAGATTTGGGACGCAGTTCACACGGAGGTCGGGCTTTTTTCGCAAACGCCGACGTATTGATGAATTTGGAACTGCTGGAAATACGAAACTATGCCGGTTTACTACGATGAATTGAGGAATTCTAACCACGCCGGCGTTTTGCTAAAAAGTGCAAGGCGTCTACCTGCGGTTTTAGTTCAACAAGTTTCGGAGTGGTCGCGGTTGAGCGATTCATCGTAGTAAACCGCCATAGTTTTGGCGGAGGCAGTCGGATTTGTGGGTGGCAAACAAAGAGTGTCCCTTTTGACTAGTCGTTTATGAACGTCCCCGATGACTAAGTTGCAGGTGACGGCGGTTGTGTTACACTAACGCTGCGTAGTTGACGCAATCATCTCGATACAGATCAATGATGTCCGTCGGTATTTGACGGAGCTAGACTGTTTAGCCGCCCTGAAGGTTTATGCAGGGAGCATGTGATCACAGGGCTTGAAAAGAAAGTTGAGCAAACACTGTGTCTGATCAACAGCAAGAAAACGAAATAACGACGACGCAAGCCGCTCCCGCTGCACCGGTTGCGTCGGACCAGGTCGCGGCGTCCGCGCAAGCCTCGGCTCCTGAGACGCCTAAGGCTGCTTCGACGCCTATGCCTGTGGCGGCTGAGAAGGCCGTGCCTGCAACTGGTGAGGAGGCTGCTCCGGCAAAGCCCAAGCGTACGCGCCGCACGACCAAGCCTGCCACTGACGGCGAGGAGGCCACCAAGCCCAAGCGCCGTACCACGCGCACGACGCGCGCCAAGCGCACCGTTGCAGCTGACTCTTCGGCGCCGATTTCCGATGAGGTCGCGCAGGCACGTGCGTTGGCGCAGATTAGCGAGGCTCAGGTGGTGCGCGCCCGCCGTCGTGCTGCCGAGCGCGAGGCCGCGGCTCTGACCGAGCTTGCAGCTCCGTCTGTACTCGAGACTCCTGCCGCCACCGAGGTTCTTGCCGCCGACCAGCCGACCGAGAAGCCGGCACCGCGCACACGCCGTCGCACGGCTGCTAAGGCCGAGCAGGTTGCTGAACAGGTAACCCCCGAGCCCACTGAGGCTTCGGTCCGTTCCGCGGCAGGGGAGGGCACATCGCCTGTTGAGCCCGCTGCGCCTGTCGAGGCCAGCGAAGTTCCCGTTGTCGATCCGGCTTTGCGCCCGCACCGTCGCGGTCGCAAGCCCAAGGCCTTTGTCGAGGCCGAGAAGGCCGCAGCCGCTGCCGCTGCCGCTCGGGATGCTGCGGCGACTGCCAAGTCCTCAACTGCTGCCGATGCACCCGTCCAGGATGCCACGACTTCCGAGGCCGTTTCTGCCGATGCCGAGCCCGCCGACGTCCGTCCCGGTCGCAGCCGTCGCACTGCTGCTAAGCGCACGTCCAAGGCTAAGGCTGCCAAGAAGGGTTCGTTCGAGGATTCCGCCGAGACGACCGCCGATGCATCGACTGATGCCGCCGAGCCCCAGGACGTCGAACAGCCTGCGTCCGAGAAGCCCAAGCGCGGTCGTAAGAAGTCCGCTAAGGCCAAGGCGTCCGAGCAGCAGGCTGATGTCGAAGCGCAGGTCGATTCCGGCGCCGAGGCCAATGACGCCGCTGCGGCCAATGCCGACGCCGCCGCAACCGATGGCGCCGCGCCCGCTGAGGCCGATGACAACGCTCGCCCCAACCGTCGCCAGCACAAGCGCAACGAGGAGCGCAACGAGCGCAAGGACGAGCGCAACAACGACCGTCGCAACCGCCAGCGCGATCGCAAACAGCGCAACAAGGAGCGTAACGCCGCCCCCACCGAGCCCACGCTTTCGCGTGAGGAGCTCGCTGCCATGAAGGTCGCCGAACTGCGCGAGAAGGCCAAGGAGTTCGAGATCGAGACCACCGGCAAGAAGAAAGCCGAGCTCGTCGAGGAGATCTACGTCACCGCCGCGAAGGCCGAGGGCTTCCGCGACATCAAGGGCATCCTGCAGATTCGCCCGGACAGCTCCGGCATCATCCATGCCCATGGCTACATGAAGTCCAACGACGACGCCTTCGTGCCCGCCTACCTCATCCGCTCCGCGCGCCTGCGCACGGGCGACGTCATCGAGGGCTCGCTGCGCCCCTCGCGTGGCGGCGACAAGCGCGCCGGCCTCGCCAAAATCACGACCGTCAACGGTCTGGACCCCGAGCAGATTCGCAACCGCCCCAAGTTTGGTGACCTCACCCCGGTCTATCCCAACGAGCCGCTGCGCATGGAGCACGGCAAGGACTCCATTACCGGTCGCGCCATCGACATCGTGTCACCGATCGGCAAGGGCCAGCGCGGCCTGATCGTGTCCCCGCCCAAGGCCGGCAAGACCACGATCCTCAAGAAGATCTGCCAGTCTATCTCGATTAACAACCCCGAGGTGCACCTCATCTGCCTGCTCGTCGACGAGCGCCCCGAAGAGGTCACCGATATGCAGCGTTCCATCAAGGGCGAGGTTGTGGCGTCGACCTTCGATATGCCTGCCGACAACCACACCCGCGTGGCAGAGCTCGTCATCGAGCGCGCCAAGCGCATCGTAGAGCTGGGTGGCGACGTCGTGGTGGTGCTCGACTCCATCACGCGCCTCGCCCGCGCCTACAACTTGGCGGCGCCCGCCTCGGGCCGCATCCTTTCGGGCGGCGTCGATTCGGCGGCCCTATATCCGCCCAAGCGCTTCCTGGGTGCAGCCCGCAATATCGAGAACGGTGGCTCGCTTACCATCCTGGCCTCTGCCCTCATCGACACCGGTTCCAAGATGGACGAAGTCATCTTTGAGGAGTTCAAGGGCACCGGCAACATGGAGCTTAAGCTCGACCGCGACCTGGCCGACCGCCGCATCTTCCCGGCTATCGACCCCGTTGCCTCCGGTACGCGTAACGAGGACCTGTTGGTCGACGAGCAGATGCGTCCGTTTGTCTTTGGCCTGCGTCGCATTCTTGCCGGCATGAACAACACCGAGCGCGCAGCCGCATCGTTTATCAAGGGTCTTAAGGGCACCAACACCAACCAGGAGTTCCTGGTGCGTTCGGCCAAAAAACACAGCGACTACGAGCAGACGTTCTAGGTTGTCATCCACGCGCAGCGATAGTCATCAATGCGATAAAGGGTCGGGGCTTTGAGCCTCGGCCCTTTTCTATAGCGCCGCTCCGCGCTTATTTTTGACCGTAAGACCGACGAGCAGCAGGTTTCCCGTTTCAATCCGACATCGTCACTTGCAATCGACAGGACGGTTTCGCATAATAACTTTTAAGCTTCGCGACGGAAAACGCAGATGAAACGAACCATATACCGTTGCTTTGGGGCATAGCCCCGCTTCATCTTCTCTCGCGCAGCCAACTGAATGATGCGATTTGGGTGCTGGAAGATGGGGAGAGCTCATGGCTTCTTCTGATGCAACACAACGAGCAGTCCTTGCCGGACTTTCGTGCGGGATCGGCCTTGCCGCTCCCGTGGTTATGTATGCCGCGACGCTGCCGTTTTCGTCGGTGAACGAGACGGTCGTGGCGGGTGCGGTTCCCTTCGCCGTGGGCGCGGTGGCGGGCGTGGGCATCTATGCCGCCTCGCTGGGTATCTCCGAGTATCGTGCGCAGCGTGAAGAGCGTCTGTTCCAGCCCGATGCCATGGGCGGTGCCGCCAATCTCAATCAGCATCAAAGCGAGTTCAAGACCGCCTCGATTTCAGCTCAGCAGCAGGATGCGACTCCTTACGCTGCGGCTTCTGATTCTCAGGCTCAGGCGGAGCAGTCTACCTCGGCATTCCTTTCCGGCCTGACTGGTGCGTTCCAGCGCCGTCATGCCGATGATGGTGTCCCTACCATCGCTCGAGCCGCAGATGCTATGGACGAGGACGAGGCTTGGTCCATGATCGACAGTATGCTTGACGACGATTCGCCGGTGAGCTGCGACCCTGCACACTCGCGCGACGTCTATCAAGTCGCCATCGACGAGCTCACCAACGGCGGGCAGACCGGCTCCTTCAATCGCGACGACATCGCCGCCGCGGCACGCGCCGTGTCTGGCTCCCAGGCCGCCCCTGCGGGCAGCACGGCGGCTTTCGTGGCACTCGTCGCCAACGCGGCAGCCAATAACGCCTACAGCGCTACCTCGGCGGACGCGAACGCTTCTGCCGACAATTCGTACGTTGATGAAGCCATGACTGCGGACGAGGAGGCCGTTGCCGCCCGCCGTGCCGCCGAAAGCTCGCTGTGGGGCGCTCCTGCCCAGCAGCAGGCGGCTGAGGCTGCGCCGTACAATGTAAACCTCGCCAGCATGCCTATCATCTCCGGTGCCGCGGATATCGATTTCGATGACCTCGATGAGCCTGCAGCCATCACCGCATCGATTGATGCCCAAGATCGCATCGACACCGGCGACCTTCCGGATGCCTCACTCGAGGTTGATGTCCCCATGGCCGATTACTCGGGCCACGAGGACATGTGGGCCGCCGCCACCGCGATTCTGGATGAGATTGACGAGCCTGCTCCTGTTGCAGCCCCCGCTCCCGTCGCTGCCCCTCAGCCTGCTGCCCCCGCCTATGTCGGCCGTCACAGCGCTGTGTTCCCCGAGGATACTGCCCGTATCTCGCGCGAGAGCATCGAGCGGGCCGAGGCTATTGCCGCCGGCATTATGGAAAACCGTCGTCACGAGCGCGTCAATCAGATCCTCGAGGAGGAGATCGAGCGCCTGCAGTCCTCTACCGCCAAGCGTACGGGCCGTGCCTACCTGAGCGTTATCGAGGGCGGTACCGCCAGCTTCGCGCCGCTCCGCGCGGAGGCATAACTTCTGCATGGTTAAGATCAATCGAAAATGGGCGGTCGTGACCTGCCTGATGGCGCTCTTGATCTGGGGCAATTCGCTGGTTCCCGGCTCGGGGTCGGGCTCGCTGAGCCTAACGGTCATGGAAGCTATCCGCGGTTTCCTGCACGGCGTGGGACTTCCATATGAATGGGTGACCAACTTTGTTGTTCGCAAGTGCGCGCATTTTACCGAGTATATGGTGCTCGGCATCTTGGCAACGCACGCCTTTGATTTTGAGGGCCGGCGCACCTTTGACGTGCTGCTGCCCACGGCGGTGTTCCTGCTGCTGATTCCTTCGATCGACGAGACGATTCAGCTCTTTGTGCCGGGACGCGCCGGCATGATCACCGATGTGATGATCGACTGCTGTGGAGCGGCAACGGGCGTTGTGCTCCGATATCTACTACGATCGCTCATATGTGCCAAAAAGGCCGCCTAGGACGTATGCTTGGTGCTAGGCGGCCTTTTTTATTAGAGGGCTTATATAGGGCGTGGTGGCGTCGTTCCGTAGGTTGGATTTGCCGGGCGCGCCACGCCCTGTGGGTGCGTCTGTTACTGAAGCGCCTGCGCGCCCAGGGCCAGGCAGCCCATGATGCCCTGCTTGCCCTCAAGGCTGTTGTTGACAATATAGGTATCGATGTCGTTGACCTCGGGCGTGACGATATAACCGTTGAGCATCTCGGCGCACTTCTTGCGCGCGAGCGGCACGATGGGGGTGTGGTCGGCCACGCCGCCACCGATGATGATCTTTTGCGGCGCGTAGCACAGCGTGTAGGTCATGAGCGCCTGTGCCAGATAGCCTGCGAGCAGGTCCATGGCCTCCGGGTCATCGGCCATGTCTCCGGCGCTCTTGCCATCCCAGCGCTTTTTAACGCCGGGGCCGGCGATGAGACCCTCGAGGCAATTGTCGTGGAAGGGGCAGGCGCTGTGCTCGCCAATGGTGTCGCGCGGGTCGCGCGTGACCAGGATGTGGCCGGCCTCGGGATGCATCATGCCGTGTACGAGCTTACCGCCCGAGAGCACGCCGGCGCCCACGCCGGTGCCGATGGTCAGATACACAACGTCAGTGAGGCCCTGGGCGCAACCAAAGGTGACCTCGCCCAGGCAGGCGACGTTGACGTCGGTGTCGTAGCCGCAGGGGATATTGAGCTCGTTTTGGATGGTGCCCAGCAGGTCGAAGTAGCGCCATGCCGTTTTGGGCGTCTCCAGGATCTTGCCGTATTGGGGCGAGGCAGGGTTGACTGCGGTGGGTCCAAAGGCGCCGATGCCCAGCGCGGCGATGCCCTTGTTCGCAAACCATGCATTGACGGCCTCAACGGTCTCCTGCGGGGTCGTGGTCGCGATCTGCTCACGCTCCAGGACCGTACCGTCTGCATAGCCCGTGGCGCAGACCATCTTGGTGCCGCCGGCCTCGAGCGCTCCGATAAGCTGCTGTTCTGCCATAGTATTCCTCTCTCTGGGACGAGTTGCTCCGTGACTAAAGTATAGGGCTCTAAACCATTTAAGAAAGCGCTATAAAAAGAAGAAGCCTCGCAACGTGGCGGGCGGTGCGGGGCTTCTTTGGTTGCTTTAGTTGCCGGGCCGTCCTTACCCGCGCGGCTTGATTTTATCACGTAGCGACTTGAGGTTCTCCAGTGCCGCGTTAAGCGTCTCATCCCGCTTGGCAAAGTGGAAACGAATCAGATGGTTGACGGGCTCGCGGAAGAAGCTCGAGCCGGGCACGGCGCCCACGCCCACCTTGGATGCGAGGTCCTCGCAGAATTCGAGGTCGCTGTCATAGCAAAACTCAGAGATGTCCATCATCACGTAGTAGGCGCCCTGCGGCACGTTGTGCGTGAGGCCGATGCTGTCGAGTCCCTGACAGAATAGGTCGCGCTTGGCGGTGTAGAGGTCGAGGACCTCCTGGTAATAACTGTCGTCGAAGTTGAGGGCGGTGACGACGGCCTCTTGCAGGGGAGCGGCGGCGCCCACGGTGAGGAAGTCGTGGACCTTTTTAATGCGCTCGGTGATTTCGGCGGGAGCGATGGTGTAGCCCAGGCGCCAACCGGTGATGGAGTAGGTCTTGGACAACGAGCTGCAGCTGATGGTTCGCTCGAACATGCCGGGCAGCGTGGCCATATAGACATGCTCGTGGGGCGCATAGACGATGTGCTCATAGACTTCGTCGGTAATGCAGTAGGCGTCGTACTTTTTGCAGAGGTCAGCGATAAAGGTGAGCTCCTCGCGCGTAAAGACCTTGCCACAGGGGTTGGACGGGTTGCACAGGACGATGGCCTTGGGGTCGTTGTCGCGGAAGGCCGCCTCGAGTGTCTTGCGGTCAAAGTCGAATGTGGGTGGGTTGAGCGGCACGTAGATGGGCTCGGCACCCGAAAGGATCGTGTCGGCGCCGTAGTTCTCGTAGAACGGCGAGAAGATGACGACCTTGTCGCCGGGGTTCGTGACCGTCATCATGGCGGCCATCATGGCCTCGGTGGAGCCGCAGGTGACCACGATATTCTGGTTGGGGTCGACCGGCATGCCCATAAAGTGCTCCTGCTTTGCTGCGAGCGCCTCGCGCATGGCCTGGGAGCCCCAGGTGATGGAGTACTGGTGATAGAGCGGCTTGGGGTCGCTGGCGATGGCGCTCAGGCTGTTGAGCAGCTGCGCCGGGGGATCGAAGTCGGGGAAGCCCTGCGAGAGATTGACAGCTCCGTACTTATTGGAGATGCGTGTCATGCGGCGGATGACCGAATCGGTAAATCTTGCCGTGCGGTTGGAGAGTTCTTTCATGACGGTCCTTTCGAGGATTTGCAGTGGGGCAAGTTTACTCCTATGAAACCGGTGGGATTTGCTCGAAATGGTCTCGAAAAACTCTTTTCAAAATTCTTGAAAATTGGGGCTTGCATCGCGTGGCGTTCCTTGCAATAATAGTCGAGCGCGAAGCGCACAGGACACGGTGGGTGTAGCTCAGTTGGCTAGAGCGACGGGTTGTGGTCCCGTAGGTCGAGGGTTCGAGTCCCTTTACCCACCCCAGTTCTTGCTTCGTGTTGATATCGGGTCGTTAGCTCAGTTGGTAGAGCAGGGGACTCTTAATCCCAAGGTCCAGGGTTCGACCCCCTGACGGCCCACCCAAAGCATGTTAAAGCGACTGGCTTAGGCTGGTCGCTTTTTTGTTAACCTCACATGGGGTCGAACCCGTCGGGGCGCGGAGCTGAGGAAATGCGTAAGCATTTGCCAGCGCAGCGCGCAAGGCGCGAAACGCCGCAGCGACCGCCTGCGCAGCAGGCTGACCCCCTGACGGCCCACCCAAAGATTGTTAAAGCGACTGGCTCAGGCTGGTCGTTTTTTGTTGACCTCGCATGGGGTCGAACCCGAAAGGGCACAGCCGCTTTCACAGATCGAGCCTACCCTGGGGATCGGTAAAACCGTCAGTACCCTCCTTGAGTTTCTTCTCGTCTGTCTTCACGCGACGCTCGAGCTTTTTTGTATCCTCGGCAGGCGGTAGGTTCTCGGGGACAATTCCGCGGTCGATGAGGCTGCCACGCACGCTTGTGTTGTTCTCGACGTGCTCTTGCTTGATCTGGTCCAGGCCGTACAGGTCGTGTTCCTCGGCGTTGAAGGCCGTCATCGAGTTCGTAAGGTCCTTTGCTTTGATGAGGACATCGGCTAACCTGTCCGCCAATGCCGCTCTCTTGGGTACGCCGAGCTGCTGCTTCATTTCCGCCGTGCTTCTGCCGCCGAATAACGCCTCATCGCCCTTCGACTTGATGATCGCGAATCCTTTGGAGTCCACGCCGCGTTTGAACGCAATACCCGAGAGCTGTTTCTCTGAATCGGATAGCGAGTGACGCGCCTGCAAGCGCTGAATCTCTGCGAAGCGCTGCTCTATGAGCTCTTGGCGGCGCGTCTGCACGGCAAAGTATGCCTGGGCGAGCGCGATCTCTGGCTTGTTTGAATCTCCGTTCTGTGCGATTAAATAGCATGCATAGCGCGTAAGTTTGTAGTCTTTAACCGCGCGAGCGGCGACACCGGCAGTTACCATTTTCGTGGTGTCACGAAAATGGGAATCAACTGGAGTTTTGTTTGTTTCGCATGAGACTTTTGCCCTCTTAACAACTTCGGCGAAGTTCTCCCATCGAGTGTACCCCATGGGTTCCATTAAATCGCGTGCGAGCCAATACTCAACGCCGTCTTCCACATTGGCGTAGCTATCAAGTTCGATACGCCACTTCTCGATATCTCTACTGTCCATATCTCCTCCTCGCTGGTCTATTTTCTATGCGGGCTTTGTCCGCTCTGTATTCAGAATAAGGATACGCTGTCGTGCGGACACGAATGGGCCCCGTGCTGCTTCGAGCTCACGGGGCCCATGGATATCGATTGGTTGTGTTCTGCTTTAGATAGGTGTCCGGTTTAATCCGCTCGATAGTGCGACCCGAGACTTTCAGTTCGCTTGCGCATGGCTTTGACCATTTCCTGTGCTAGTCGAATCTGCGACTGTAGGCGGGCGAGGGCTGCGATCTCGCTGTCATCGGCATGCGGCTTGCTCAGCGCCATGGTCTTGTCTTGCAGACTTTCAAGCTGTTGCAGGGCCTCGGATAGGCCTGTTTCGGTCCTGTTGATCATGCAAAAGGTGCTCATCGTGTGCCTAAGGCTGTGTGTCAGGCGATCGGCATCTGTTGTGGCAATGCCGCACTGGGGGAGGGTGATATCCGCCTTCAGGGCCACTTCAGGCTCTTTCTGCGCTGTGAGGGCTGCCGATGCGCCCGCGATACGTCCGAATACGATGCCGTTGGCGCTTGACAAGCCACCAATGCGGTCGGCGCCGTGCATGCCGCCTGTCGCCTCGCCGCAAGCGTAGAGGCCCTCAACGCCCGTGTGCGCGGTCTTATCGATCTTGATGCCGCCGTTAGCGGCGTGGGCATACATCGCAACGCGCATCTCGTCGGTCGGCGCGATGCCGTGCTCGTCTTGCAGCCAGGTGGCAAAGGTCTGCACAAACTCTGGGACATCCTCGCGGGGGAAGTCGTAGTGGAGTGCCAGGCCTTTGACACCTGCCTGATCGATGACGAGATCGATAGCGCGGGAGGCCAAGCGTGACGTGAAGGGACCATATCCAGAGCGCTGCTCGAGCAGGTCGTCCAGCTTGTCGTCGGCAATATCTGCCGGCTGGTCTACATGTACGTAGCGCCAGGTTTTCTCGTTGAAGACCAGGTTGCGCTTGGGCTCGATGAAGCCGGGCATCATCTGCATGAACTCTATATTAGTAAGCGATGCGCCGTGCGCGAGTGCGATGGCCTGCGAGGAGCTGAGCACATCGGCCGACGTAAGGCTGCGCTCAAACAGGCCGCCTGTGCCACCGGCTGCGATGATCGTGGCCTTGGCAGCAAAGGGCACGATTCGATTTTCGGTGAGGTCGTAGAGCACGGTTCCGGTTATTCTGCCGTTCGTGTCCTCAACAAGGTCGATAAGCTCATGGCGGGGGAGCAGGCGAATGCCGAGCGACTCGATCCAGGTCGTCAGAGCGTCCTCAAGGGGCTTGCGGGTGAGGCCGCGCCACATGCGCGTCTTGTGGTCAAAGCAGGGGATAAATTGCTTTTGTTGAGCACTCTTGGCGCTTTGCGGACGCTGGAGCTCAACGCCCAGGTCTTGCTCGAGCCAGTCAATCGCTTGGGGAATGCCGTGGACGAACGCTTGGACGAGTTCGGGGTCGGCAACGCCGCCGCCGACGGCCAGGATGGTGTCGATGAGGTCCTGCTCGTCGTCTTCGTTAACGGGTCCGATAAGCCCTAGGCCCCAGGTTCCGGGGAAGAAGCTCGATCCACTCATAGTCTTGCCGGCGCTTGCCACAGTGACGGTTGCACCCGTGCGTGCCGCTTCGATGGCGGCGCAAAGGCCCGCAATGCCAGATCCAATTACCAGTACATCAGTCGATTCCATCGGATTCCTTTCTCGTCCGGCGCATTGTCGCACGGGTGATCGGCAATGGGGCCGCAAAAACTCGGCAAATCGGTAAAGGGCAAATATGGCAGGTGGGCGTCATGGACGCTCTGACGCTCCATCTCATCACATCTAGTATTTCGCCCCAACTGATATATCGGCATTAGCTACCCTGCGACAGCGCAAACAAAAAGAGCCGCTACCCGGGTGGGTAGCGGCTCCAAAGCTCAGCTATATGAGCATCGCGCGGGCGCGATTAGGCCTTGAGGGCCTCCTCGACGGCGACAGCGCAGGCGACGGTGGCACCGACCATGGGGTTGTTGCCCATGCCGATGAGACCCATCATGTCGACGTGCGCAGGCACGGAGGAAGAACCGGCGAACTGGGCGTCGGAGTGCATGCGGCCCATGGTGTCGGTCATGCCGTAAGAGGCAGGGCCGGCGCCCATGTTGTCCGGGTGCAGGGTACGGCCAGTGCCGCCACCAGAAGCGACAGAGAAGTACTTCTTGCCAGCCTCGAGGCGCTCCTTCTTGTAGGTGCCAGCGACGGGGTGCTGGAAGCGCGTGGGGTTGGTGGAGTTACCGGTGATCGAGATGTCGACGTTCTCGTGCCACATGATGGCAACGCCCTCGCGGACGTCGTCGGCGCCGTAGCAGTTGACGGCGGCGCGGGGACCATCGGAGTAGGGGATGGTCTCGACGACCTTGAGCTCGCCCGTGAAGTAGTCGAACTGGGTCTTCACGTAGGTGAAGCCGTTGATGCGGGCGATGATCTGAGCAGCGTCCTTGCCCAGACCGTTGAGGATGACGCGCAGCGGCTTCTTGCGAGCCTTGTTGGCGTTCAGAGCCAGGCCGATAGCACCCTCAGCGGCAGCGAAGGACTCGTGACCGGCCAGGAAGGCGAAGCACTCGGTGTCGTCGGAGAGCAGCATAGCGCCCAGGTTGCCGTGGCCCAGACCGACCTTGCGGTCCTCGGCGACGGAGCCGGGAACGGTGAAGGCCTGGATGCCCTCGCCGATGATAGCGGCAGCCTCAGAAGCGGACTTGGCGCCACGCTTGACAGCGAGAGCGCATCCGAGGGTGTAGGCCCACTCGGCGTTCTGGAAGGCGATGGACTGGGTGTTGTTGACGATCTCACGCGGGTTGAAGCCCTTGTCGGTGCAGATCTGCAGAGCTTCCTCGAGGGAGGCGATGCCGTTGTCGGCGAGGCACTTGTTGATCTTGTCAGCGCGGCGCTCGTAACCTTCGAACGTAACAGTCATAGTTATTTCCCTCCCTTTCTACTCGTGAACCGGGAACACGCTGGCGACGGAGTGAGTCTCCTCGTCGGTGCGCGGGTCGATGTACTTGGCAGCGTTCTCCCACTGACCATAGTGGCCCATAGCGCCAGCGATGGCCTCCTCGGGGGTCTTGCCGGCCTTGACGGCGTCGGTGAACTTGCCGAGGTTCAGGAACTCGAATGCGATGATCTCGTTCTTGTCGTTGAGAGCCATGCGGGTGACGTAGCCCTGAGCGAGCTCGAGGTAACGAGCGCCCTTGGCCTTGGTGCCGAACATGGTGCCGACCTGAGAGCGAAGGCCCTTGCCGAGGTCGTCGAGGGAGGCGCCCACGGGCAGGCCGCCCTCGGAGAACGCGGTCTGGCTGCGGCCGTAAACGATCTGCAGGAAGATCTCGCGCATAGCAACGTTGATGGCGTCGCAGACGAGGTCGGTGTTGAGGGCCTCGAGGATGGTCTTACCGGGAAGGATCTCGGAAGCCATGGCGGCAGAGTGGGTCATACCCGAGCAGCCGATGGTCTCAACGAGGGCCTCCTCGATGATGCCGTCCTTGACGTTCAGCGTGAGCTTGCAGGCGCCCTGCTGAGGTGCGCACCAACCCACACCGTGCGTAAGACCGGAGATGTCGGAAATCTCCTTAGCCTGGACCCACTTGCCCTCCTCGGGGATGGGTGCGGGGCCGTGGTATGCACCCTTGGCAACGGGGCACATGTTCTCCACTTCCTGTGAGTACTGCATGCCTCTCCTCTCTATCGTGTTGGCGTCCCGTCTGGGGGTCGTGGCTGGCGATTGCCGGGCGACCCTTCGAAAGGGACATGACATGCAGCCCCTATAATACCGCGAAATGCACGGAATATTCGGCGAACGGCTCAGTTTTCGTAGCGAGAAGTCCGGAAGTTTTAATTGAAACGGTTTAACTCTATGGTCTGTGGTCGCGAACTTCCGTAGAGGGGGTCCGTCTTGGGCAAGCTTTTGGTCCGCTCTTGCAAGCGTTGCAGGGGTTGACCTGTTGCAACGGTGCCGTTCGCCGCCTGTTTACTGCCTTTGGCCGCGTGAGCGAATTGTTTTGCGTGAATGTTTTGATGGCACGCTTCAATCGTGCTGTATTGGATGGCAAGCAGATCCCGGCGAAGGGAGCGCCATGCAGCGCGTTTGGAGAACGGTTACCGGCTTTTACCATGTCTGTGCCCGCGGTACGGGCAAGCAGCTCATCTTTGAGGGCGATGAAGACCGGTGGGAGTTCTTGGAGCTGATGCGTGAGTGCTGCCGCAAGGCGGGCGTGACGGTTATCGCCTGGTGCCTTATGGGCAATCACGTGCGTCTGGTGCTTGCAGATTACGAGGACGCGATGAGCGCGGCGATGCACCGGCTGCTTTTGACGTACGCGCGGCGGTTCAATAAACGCACGGGGCGCACAGGGCATCTGTTCCAGAACCGTTTTGACCGGCGCTCGCTCGATACCGACTGGCAGGTGATGGAGGCTATTCGCTCCGTTCACGCCGATCCGCAGGAGGCGGGCGTTAGCCTAATCGAGCGTTATCCCTGGAGCAGCTTTGCGGAGCATTTGTGCGCTTACGACGGTGACGTGCCTGATGTCGCGAGGGGATTTTCTGATCCTTCTTGCGTGCTTGAGCTCTTTGGTTCTGCCGAGGACTTTATTGCCCATTCGCTTTCGACGCCCGACGGTTGCGATCCAGCGATGCCCGTTCTGGAAGAGACGGAGTGGGAGCGGCATGCCTTTGCCGAAAAGTTGGCGAAGGGGCTCGGGGTTCCGCTCCACGGGGTTAAAGCCGCGCCGTCGGCGCAGCGCAATATCGTCATTCTTGGATTGCACGATGCCGGTTTTACGGTGCGTCAGATTGAGCGATATACGGGGATTGGCAAAAGTACCGTTTCTCGTATCGTGCGTGCCTGTGCACGAACGGCGGTGCAGACTGGCCGAAACGTGGCGTAGGACTGCCTGTTCACCGCAGCTGGGGTCGCCCATATGCCACGACCATTGTTCTAAAAGCCTGGTACGGTAACTGCACTTCTAAATATGCATAGAAAAATCGCCATCTTGCATAAAATAACGGCTCGGTCCGGGTTTGCCCGTGCCTACCCCCGTCTGCGCCGTGCAAATAACGGAGTTTTCAGCATCGTGTTGCTGTCGGCACCGCCGCAATCTTGCAACATACGGGTCCCGAAGCTATTGATTCCTGCCGTTGCGCCCCCGAAGCACGTGCCTGCGTCCCGTCAGACCGCGATGCTTGTTCTAAAACACAATATATATGCGCCTAAAGACATTGATTAACGCTTTCGATGCGTATACACACAGCTTGGCGTGCTGAATACTCGCAAAAATGCACGCCGCTCCCTATGGGACCCGTCTGCGGCAGGCGCGAAGCGAGTCGGAGCTTCGCGGAACGGGGCTTGGCGCATTGCTTGGCGGGCCCGGGGCCCTGCCGCAGGCCTTTGGTGCTGTGGAAAACGCCCGTGCTCGCGTCTGGCTGTGTGGCAAATGTCAGACGGGGCGCCGGACGCGCGGACTTTGTGCGTTCGCGCTCATTAGGTAAAAACAGAGCCGCCCGTATCGGGCGGCTCGGCAATCAAAAAACTTGGATTCGGGGCATAAACTACTGGTTTGTTTGCCCCTCGAGCATGCCGTCGAGGGTGCGCCAGGCGAGCTCGGCGCATTTGACGCGGGCGGGCATGTGCGAGATGTCCTGGAGCTGGGCGGCTTCGTCCAGGTCTTCCAGGTCCTCCTCGGAGAGCTGCTCGCCGCGGATCATGGCGAGGAAGAGCTCTGCTAGGCGGCGAGCTTCCTCGACGGTCTCGCCGGTGATGAGGTCGGCCATGATGTCGGCGCTGGCCTGACTGATGGCGCAGCCGTGGCCGGTAAAGGAGGCCTCCTCGATCACGCCGTTCTCGACGCGCAGCTGCAAGGTGAGCTCGTCGCCGCAGCTGGGGTTGATGCCGTCGTGCTCGTGCGTGGGAGCATCCATCTCATACTTATAGTCGGGGTGCGAGTTGTGCTCCATAAATGTGGTGGAGGTGTACAGATTACCCATTGAACGTGCTCCAAACGTGATGCAGGCCGGCGATGAACTTGTCGATGTCGGCCTTGTCGTTGTAGAAGGCCACGCTGGCGCGGCAGCAGGCAAGGTTCTCGACGCCCAGCCAGGTGAGCAGCGGCTGCGCGCAGTGGTGGCCGGCGCGTATGCAGACGCCGTCCATGTCCATGATGCTCGCGACGTCGTGCGGGTGGATGCCCTTGACGTTAAAGCTCACAACGCCGTGGTGGTTGTCCCAATAGATGGAGCCGATGATCTGGACAAAGTCGAGCTGCATGAGCTCGCCCATCAGATAGTGGACGAGTGCCTGCTCGCGGGCCTGGATGTTCTCGTAACCCACGGTGTTGACCAGGTAGTCGAGTGCCGCACCCGTGGCGAAGATGCCGGCGGCGTCCTGCGTGCCGGCCTCGAATTTCTCGGGAACGGGCGCCCAGACGGCGTCCTGCTCGGTGACCGAATCGATCATCTCACCGCCGGTAAGCACTGGCGGCATGGCGTTCAACAGGTCCATCTTGCCCCACAGCACGCCGATGCCCATGGGGCCCATGGCCTTGTGCGCGCTAAAGGCAAAGAAGTCGGCGCCCAGGTCGGCCACATCGACCGGCATGTGCGGCAGCGACTGCGCACCGTCGACGACCAGGTAGCCGCCGTACTTGTGCACGAGCTTGCCGAGGTTCTTGACTGGGTTCTCGACGCCCAACACGTTGGAGACCTGTCCCACGGCCAGGATCTTGGTCTTGGGACCCACCTTGGCAAGAACCTCCTCGGTGGTGAGCTGGCCGGTCTTGGTGGGGTAGAGGTAGACGAGCTTGGCGCCGGTCTTGCGGCAGACCTGCTGCCACGGGATTAGGTTGGAGTGGTGCTCCATGATGGTGATGACGACCTCGTCACCGGGCTCGAGCACCGTGGGTGCAAAGCTCTTGGCGACCAGGTTGAGCGACTCGCTCGTGTTGCGAGTGAAGACGACCTCGTTGGCCTGGGGAGCGCCGATGAGGTCGGCGATCTGCTGGCGGACCTTCGCGATGGCCTCGGTGGCCTCGACGGACAGCGAGTACAGGCCACGCAGGGGGTTGGCGTTCATGCGCTGATAGAAGTCGCGCTCGGCGTCGAGCACGCAGGCAGGGCGCTGCGCGGTGGCGGCGCTATCGAGGAAGGCGATCTCGGGGTGCTGCTGGAACAGCGGGAACTGGCCCTTGTAGGGGTTGGTCTCGATGTCCACGGTGGGCCAGCAGCGCGAAGCCTCGTCGCTGGCGTCGAGCTCCATGGGCTCGGGGGCAGTACAGGTATCGCATTTAACGTGCTCGGTGTCGATCATGCGAGCTCCTCTTCAAAGTTGTCGATCAGGTTGTTGCCTAGGCGGACGACGGCGGCGCGGGTGCGCTCGTCGGTGGCGGAAAGCGCGGCGTCCTCCAGCTTGGCGCGGATGAACAGGTCCTCGGCGGCGTTTTGGTCAAGGCCACGGCAGGCGAGGTAGAACAGCTGCTCGTCGCGGACGTGACCGATGGTGGCGCCGTGGTTGCCGGCGACGTCGTCCTCGTCACAGAGAATGACGGGAACGGTCTTGTTGTCGACGCCCTTGTTGGCCAAAAGCACCGTCTCGCGTTCGGTGCCGGTTGCACCCTTGCAGCCGTGCACGAGGTCGATGGTGCCACGGTAGACCTTCTTGGACGTGCCGGTCAGCACGCCGTTGGCGTCGATCTCGCACTCGGTCTTGCGACCGCGGTGGCGCAGCTCGTAGTTAAAGTCGCGCACCTGCTCGCGGGCGCCCAGGTAATCGGTATCGATGGTCACCTTGGCGGTGTCGCCCAGCAGGTCGCCGGCAAGGCCGGTGGCGCTGGCGCCGGCACCCAGGACGGTGTGCTGCACGTTGACGCGCGCGCCCTCGTCCAGGAACAGGCCGGTGTCGTCGAGTGCGATCCAGCTGTCGTCGAGTGTCTGCGTGCAGGTCACGTTGACGGTGGCGTACTCGTGGGCGCACACGCGTAGCACGGAGCCCACGACACCCTCGCCGGTAACAGGAGAGTCTAGGGCAATATGCAGGTCGAGCGTTGCCTGCGGGCGAGCGACGACGTCGATGGCGGCGATGGCCGCGGCGGCATCGACACCGCTCACACGCACGGTAACCGTGGCGTGCTGGTATGCGGGCACATCGATGACGATGCGCTTGGTAGCGTGCTCGGCCAAGTAGGCGTAGGCAGCCTCGCCCATGCCGGTTTCGAAGGCTTCAGCAGGGGAGAGCTCCTCCTCGAGCTTGATGGCGCCGGCCTGGTAGACGGAGGTGGCGGGCACGTCGAGCTCGGTCTCGGGCGTGATGCGGGCGCGGTCGGCGGCATCACCGGGGGCGGAGGAGCGGCGCTCGGGGAAGCGCTCGGCCATGGCGTCCATGGCGGCGTCGAACGCGTCTGTCACGCCAATAAACTGCTCGCCCAAGCCTTCGACCTCAACGGCCTCCGCGGGAGCGGCGGCAAGCTCGTCAGAGAGCTCGAGCTTGGTCTGATTCATCTTCAGCCAGCCCCAAGTGGCAGCCGGCATCGCGTTGACCTGCTCAAGGGTGGTAGCAGCGGTGTTGGTTTCCTGTTTCATTATCCGATCGCTCCTTCCATCTCGAGCTTGATCAGGTTGTTCATCTCGACGGCGTACTCCAGCGGCAGCTCCTTGGAGACCGGGTTGGCAAAGCCGTTGACGATCATGGTGCGGGCCTCTTCCTCCGAGATGCCGCGGCTCATCAGGTAGAACACCTTGTCGTCGCCGATGCGGCCGATGGTGGCCTCGTGGCCGATGTCGACGTTCTTGGCGCGGATGTCCATGGCGGGGATGGTGTCGGAGCGGCTCTGGTCGTCGAGCATGAGCGACTGGCAGCTCACGGTTGCCTTGGAACCCTCGGCCTTGGGCGTGGCCACGATGGAGCTGCGGAAGGTCTGAATGCCGCCGCTCTTGGAGATGCCCTTGGTCTCGACGGTTGCCGAGGTCTCGGGGGCGTTGAGCACGACCTTACAGCCGGTATCGAGGTTCTGCCCGGCGCCGGCAAAGGTGATGCCGGTAAAGCTCGACCGGGCGCGGCGGCCGTTGAGCACACTCATGGGGTAGAGGTAGCCCACGTGGCTGCCGAAGGAGCCACTGATCCACTCTATGTCGCCATCCTCGTCCACGCGCGCACGCTTGGTGTTGAGGTTGTACATGTTTTTGGACCAGTTCTCGATGGTCGAGTAGCGCAGGTGCGCACGCTTGCCCACAAAGAGCTCGACGGCGCCGGCGTGGAGGTTGGCAACGTTGTACTTGGGCGCGGAGCAACCCTCGATGAAGTGCAGGTCGGCGTCGTCCTCGACGATGATGAGCGTGTGCTCAAACTGGCCGGCGCCCTTGGCGTTAAGGCGGAAGTAGCTCTGCAGCGGGAAGTCCAACTTGGTGCCCTTGGGCACGTAGACAAACGAGCCGCCCGACCATACGGCGCCGTGCAGGGCCGCAAACTTGTGGTCGGTGGGCGGGATGAGCGTCATAAACTTCTCGTGGATGAGCGGCTCCCACTGCGGGTCGTGCAGGGCCTCCTCGATGCCGGAATAGACGATACCCATCTTGGACGCGGTGTCCTGCATGTTGTGGTAGACCAGCTCGGAGTCGTACTGCGCGCCGACGCCCGCCAGGTAGCTGCGCTCGGCCTCGGGGATGCCCAGGCGCTCAAAGGTGTTCTTGATGTCGTCGGGCACCGACTCCCAGTCGTGCTTTTGGTCGGTGTTGGGCTTGACGTAGGTGACGATGTTGTCCATGTCCAGGCCCTCGATGGAGGGGCCCCACGTCGGGTCGGGAAAACGATTGAAGATCTCGAGGGACTTTAAGCGCAGATCGAGCATCCACTGTGGCTCGTCCTTCTTGGCGCTGATCTCGCGCACGATGTCGGGCGTGATGCCGGCGTCGAGGCGCTCGAATCCCTCCTCGCCGTAGGTGAAGTCGTAGAGGCTGCGGTCGATGTCCGCGACCTCGGTGCGGTTCTTGGTCATTGCGTCGCCCCTTTACGCCTGCTGCTCGGCAGCGGCGGCCTCGGCCTGGGCGCGCTGCTCGGCGGCCTCGCGCTCGAAGGTCTCAAAGCCGTTCTTGTCGATCCTGGGGATCAGCGAGGCATCGTCCTCGCGCACGATGTGGCCCTTGACCATAACGTGGACGCGGTCGACATCCAGGTGCTCCAGGATGCGCGTGTTGTGCGTGATGATGAGCATGGAGCCGTCGCAGCTCTTGCGGTAGGCGTCCATACCGTGGCTGACGGTGGACAGGGCGTCGACGTCCAGGCCGGAGTCGGTCTCGTCCAAGATGGCGAGCTTGGGCTGCAGCAGCAGAAGCTGGAGCATCTCGACCTTCTTTTTCTCGCCGCCCGAGAAGCCCACGCCCAGCTCACGGTTGAGGTAGGCGGTATCCATGTTAAGCTCGGCCGCGAGCTCCTTGACGCGACGACGGAATTCCTTGCCCTTCATCTCCAGGCCGGGGCGGCCGGCGATACTGGCGCGCAAAAAGCTCGACAGTGGCACGCCGGGGATCTCGACAGGGGCCTGGAAGCTCAGGAACAGGCCGGCGCGCGAGCGCTTGTCGGTGGTGAGCTCGGTGATGTCCTGGCCGTCAAAGACGATGCGGCCGTCGTTGACCGTGTAGACGGGGTCGCCCATGACCAGGTGGCCGAGGGTAGACTTGCCGGCGCCGTTGGGGCCCATCAGCACGTGGGTCTCGCCGGCGGCGACGTTGAGGTTGACATTGTGGAGGATGGTCTTCTCGTCCACGGAGGCGGTGAGACCTTCGATGGAAAGCAGCGGATTTGCGCTCATGCTGTCCCTCTCTGTATATGGTGTACTCATAGGTGTACTAAACCCTAGGAATCTTCTCGGAATAAAGTTACTATGGGTTCGGCGTTAGTCAAGGGAAAACCCGACTAATCCACTCGACTTTTCAAATTCTGGGACAAAATAACCTGTTGTGTTTGTCCCACTTACTTAAGATTTGGGACAAACAAACCTGGTTATGTTGTTCCAGATGCGATGGGAGGGTAGGTATGCTCATTTCTTCTAAGGGCCGCTATGCCCTCCGGTTAATGATCTATATCGCGGCGCTGGGTGACGCCGAGGGCAAGATTGCTTTGCGCGAGGTTGCCGACCGTGAACATATCTCGCAAAAGTATTTGGAGCAGCTGGTTCGTCCGCTCATGAAGGCGGGCCTGCTTAAGAGCGTGCGCGGCAAAGGCGGTGGCTACATGATGGCCAAGGACCCCGCCGAGGTGCGTGCTGGCGACATCCTGCGCGCTGTCGAGGGCAGCACGGCGCCCGTGGCGTGCGACGGCATCGACAACAGCTGCACCCGCAGCGATTTGTGCTCAACCGTCAAGTTCTGGCGCGGCCTGGACGACGTGATCGAAAAGTACGTCGACGGCGTGACGTTGGCCGACCTGGCCGCCGTCCCCGAAGTCAACTTCAACATCAAGCTGTAGGTTTAGCGCAATTCCTTAAGATTTCGCGGAGGGTTGTTGCCGTTTACCGAGGGGTTGTTGTGCAACAACGGGTGAGCTGCAATACTTAATTCTATCTTTGCAAACTGCACTTTAACTACACCAATGCAGGGAGGATCTTATGCAGCGCAAGCATTCTGCTATTGTCGCGGGCCTGACGCTGGCGCTTTCGTTTGGCGCCGTTTCCGTGCCGGCACCCGCCGCTGCCGAGGAGCCCACGCCGGGCGTTGCCTCGGATGCGACCGATATCGATAAGGGTCTCTATACCCAGCAGTCCTTCTCGGGCGTGCTGAGGTCGGTCCAGGGCGTTTCGTTTGTTAACGTGACCCCCGAGATGAAGTACTTTACCAAGTACGAGAGCCATGGCAACTATAACCAGGGCTTTTCGTATGGCGACGGCTATAACGCGCTGGGTTATTACCAGTTCGACCGTCGATGGTCGCTCATTCCGTTTATGAAGCAGGCCTACAACTACAACCCCGAAAAATACAGCATGCTCAAGGATGCGATTGATCGCGGCAGCGAGATTTCCAACACGAGCAATGCCATGTACGAGAACGGCCAGCTCACCGAGTTGGGCCGTATTGCGCAGGAGGCTTTCCAAGGTGCTTATAACACCGACCCTGTTGAGTTCTCGGCTCTGCAGGATGCGTATGCGTACAACTCGTACTATGCGGTGACCGAGGCGTGGCTCAAGAGCGGCCTGGGCATTGATATTTCGGGCCGTGCCGATTGCGTTAAGGGCATGGTGTGGAGCATCACCAACATGTGCGGCACCGGTGGTTGCAGGGACTTCTTCCGTTGGGCAAACCTTTCTAACAGTATGACTGATCGCGAGTTTGTGACGGCGCTTTCCAACAGTGTGGTCAATAACGTGGCGACCAAGTATTCGAGCCAGCCCCAGTATCATGAGGGCTGGAAGAACCGCTACCGCAACGAGCTGAAGGACTGTTTGGTTTATATCGCCGAGGACGAGGCCGCTGCCGCTGCGACGCCCGTGCAGCCCGAACCTACGCCGGCGCCCTCGCCGACGCCTGATTCGAATGACGACTCGAGCGACGATGCCAACGATGACAGGATGGATGCGCCCTCGACCGGTGCTGACGGTGATGGCTCTGCTGATGGCACTACCAACAACGGCTCCACCTCGAACGGCTCCGATTCAAACGGCTCTGCTGCGGGCGATTCGTCTTCAAGCTCTGCCGGCAATACGGACAGCGACGCTTCTGGTTCGACCGGCGCTGGCACCTCTAACCCATCCACCGGCTCGATCGATTCGTCCGTTGGCACCGGCTCTAACAACGGCTCCGGCTCTGACGCAAACCCTGGTTCCGATGCTTCCAAGGATGACTCGAATAAGGCGCCGGACGTTCCCGTTGCTTCGCCGGACAAGAAGCCTTCTTTCTCCGAGCAGCTTGGTTCTACGCTGGGCTCTTCGCTGATGGCTGGCGTCAATAACGGCTCGACCCAGAACAAGGGCAACTCTGATCAGGTTTCCACGGAAAAGATCGAAGCCGCAAAGGGCGACTCCAAGGACAAGGCTTCCGAGAAGACCGAATCCGATAAGGGTTCTAGCTCTGAGGAGAAGAGCGACAAGTCCGAACAGAAGAAGGACGAGGATAAGAAGTCTGAATCTGAGGAGAAGGACAAGAGCAAGGCCGAGGGCGAAAAGAAACAGTCCGAAGACGACGACAAGAGCGGTGCTGACAACCAGGTCCAAGAGCAAAATGACTCCAAAACGGTGACCACCACGACCACGACGACTACAACTACCAAGTCCTCGGGCGGCAACATGCCCAAGACGGGCGATCTGATTGTGATGGCGAGCCTTGCCAGTGCAAGCTTGGCCACACTGGGCGCTACGTCTATCGTAAGTGGTAAGCATAAGCTCGATCAGCAGAAGAAGGCTTCTGGGGAGGACGGCTTGGAGGAGTAATCTTCCAGATCGTTTTCTATAAGAGTTTGGGACGGGGTCCGGTGCGGCGGCATCGGCCCCCCTTTTTTTTGTTGTGCAACGATTTGTTATGCCCCCTCGGGGGGCTGTTGCTACCGCTGCCCGAAACGTTTGCATGTCGATATTGTTGCGCTCTACCCGCTCGCTACAATGGGCATCGTGCTGCGTTAGAAGGAGAGTTTACGGTGTCTGAACAGGTGAATTGTGGTTTTACTCATGCGTTTGGTGCACGGTTGCTCAATCATGCGGATAGCGCAGCTCTACCGGTTGATGCACACGACTTTTCCGATGCAATCAATCGGTGTTTACTCGTCGATAAGACTATGTTTATTGCCGATATATTGGACAGTGAAGCACCTGTTGCGCTTTGCTGTCGGCCCAAGGGTTTTGGCAAGAGCATGAATTTATCGATGCTCAAGTGCTATTTGGAACGACCTGATCGCCGGCTGCCGGATCGAAGCCTGTTCGCTGGTACCCAGATTTGGCAGGCGGGCGGCGGTCGCTATCGTGATGAGTACGCGAGTTATCCGGTCATCATGCTCGACTTTACAGCTGCCGCTTCGAGGCATGGCGCTGGTGCTGCGGCAGCAATTCGCGGGGCTGTCGTGCGCGAGTGCGCCCGATTACTGCCGCTGCTTGCCGCGCCTGATCTGTCAAGACGTGAGGTTCGTCTTATCGAGAGGGCGGCGCGTGGGGTGGCCAGCGATAAGGAGATCGATGCGGCGCTTGGCGTGCTTATTAAACTGCTCCAGGCAGCTTTCGATGAGCAGGTTGTTCTTCTGATAGACGACTACGACGCGGTATGTCCAAAGCGTTTGGACGCTAAGGACGACGGTAGCGTGGATTCCCTAGAGTCGCTCAGCCGAATGTTGTTCGACACCATTGCCGATGCCGGCGACTCGTTGCGATTGACGTGTCTGATGTGCGAACGCCCCGGTCATGCCGAGTTTGCGTTGTCCCAACGTGGGGTTTCCTATCGGTCGGCGACAGCGTTGTCGAGTTGGTGTGATCGATGGTTCGGTTTTTCGGACGACGAAGTCCAAGTGCTGTTGGATTGCATCGGTCGCAACGGCTGTCTGGATGACGCGCGTGAGTGGCTCGAGGGCTATCTGCTTGGTGGTTTTTATTGCTCGAGCCCGGAGCGCGTGGTGGACTACGCACATCGCGGTTGCGTCGCGCCCGTTCGGGCAGATCTGTATGGTTACGCCGACCGTCTGAGCGCATGCGTCGGCGACTGGAATCTCATGCGCCTGTCCGCATTGTTCGATTTACTTGAGGCGCATGGGTTTATTGAGGTGCCAGTGCATGTGCATGCCGAGGAGGCCGATGCCGCCAAGCCCGAAGATATCTGGACAGCGCTGTATCTGTCTGGATTTCTTACGACGGACATGACGGGGCATTCGGAAAACGGCACGTGCCTTCGTTCCCTGCGTCTGCCTAATAACGAAGTGCGTCAGGCGCTCCGTCTTGTAATTCTGGAATGGTTTGAGTGCGCCGTTGAGGACGTTGGAGTTATCGACTCGTTCCATGACGGGCTGTGTCGAGGAGACGAGGACACTGTAAAGCAAGCTTTGAGCTGTGCTATCAGCGATCTGGGCATCGATGTGGGCCAATCAGATATGCCGACAGCCTATCATCTGGCGCTTCAGGGGCTCTGCTTTGGACTGCCCGGCTATTGCAATCCCAGCTCCAAGCGAAGTGGCGTCTCGGATCGCTGGGATATCCAGGTGATTCCCACCGGTCGGGTGTTTGACGTGGCCGACACGCTCGGCATGCTCGATGAGCGACCGCTCATTACGGTCAACATGTTGTACGACCCTGGCGTCGATGCCCTGGGCCTGGAACTGTTGGCGGTTCAGGCGCTGCTCGACATAGAGCGCGACGGCATCGATGATATCCGCGTGCCGCGCCCCGCCGTCGGGCGCATGCGTTGGGGCTTTGGCTTTGACGGTCAGCGTGTGTCCGTGGTGTGTCAACGACTGTAGCGGCGGGCGAAAGCCCTTTACTACTCGGCGTCCTTCAGGGGCGGCATGGGCTTCCAGTTGGGATCCTTAACGATCTTGCGGGCGTCCTTCATGCCGCGGCGCAGCGCCGGAATGCCGGTCTTAAAGCATTTGTCGACTGCTGCCAGACGAATGAACTCCTTGCAGAAGGTCGCGGCATTGCCCAGACGGAACAGCATGGGGTGGTAGTCACCGTAGATCTGCATATAGCGAGCGAGGAAGCCTCGGTTGCGCATGATGTAGTAGCGGTTGGTGTCGCTCGTGGAGTTGAGCTGGCGCTTACCGGCGATGTCCCAGTTAGAGACGGCGCGGGCGCGCTTGAGCACCACGTCGGCGACCACGGCGGCGGGGAAGTGCTGGCTGGCTACGTAACCGTAGCAGGCATCGTCGCCGTAGATAAAGAAGCGCGCATCGGGCAGGCCAATCTTGTCGACCACGCGTCGCGAGAACATGCCGCCCTCAAAGCACAGCTGGTTCATGGAACGGTAGCCCTCGGGACCCAGATCCCACTTGGCGATGGGGTTGGGAATGCCGAGCGAAAGGATGAGCTGGTACTGCCAAAAGAAGGCGCCGCCGTCAAAGTCCAAGCGCGAACCCTGGATAACATCGTAGCGGTCGGTCCACTTGGCCAAGCGCTCGATGCCTTCGGGGATGACGAGCACGTCGTCATCCATCACCCAGAACCACTGGGCGCCTAGGTCGTAGGCGCATTTAGTGCCGGCCGAGAAGCCGCCCGCACCGCCGCCGTTTTCGAGCTGCGGGGCGTAGATGACACGGTCGGTGCCGCCCTGCGCGTCGGGCTGCTCGGTGTCGATGCCCCACAGGTTGGCCAGGCGCTCGTTGAATGCGGTGCACATGGCCTCGGTCTCGCGCGAATTCTCGTTATCGACAATCACGATGCGCCAGGGCGTTGCCGTGAGCTCGGTCATAGATTCGAACAAGTTGGCCAGGAGTTCCTGGCGCTTGTACGTAACGACGACGATGGCGAGCTTATCGATGGGAGCGGGAAGGGTTGAAGGCATGGGGCAATATATCCTTTCACGCGCGGCGCGCATGCGCTGCACGGAAGCTATCGAATACGTCCTTGGGACTGTCCTATTGTAAAGGCTCGGCGCACCTTGGCGGCAAGCTTTGAATAAAACGCAGGAACCTGCCACGGGCCCGCCGCATGACGTGCGGCTACTTTGCCCGCAAGAGGCTCCATAGATTATATAAACGCCCGCTGGCGCGCTGACCCTTTGATACCATGAAACGACAGGTATTTCCTAAGGAGCACATTTGTCTACTAACGCCTCTGGCAGCCCTGTTCTGTCGCTGCTTATTCCCATTTACAATGTTCAGCGCTACCTGCGCGAGTGTCTCGATTCCGCCCTGGCGCAGACGCTCAAGGATATTGAGATCATCTGCATTAACGACGGGTCGACCGACAACTCGCCGGCGATTATCCGCGAGTATATGGAGCGCGATGGGCGCGTCAAGATGATCGACAAGGCCAACAGCGGCTACGGCGACTCGATGAACCACGGTCTGGAGATGGCGCGTGGCAAGTACGTTGGCATCTTGGAGTCCGATGACTTTATGGCGCCCGACGCACTCGAAAAGCTTGTCTCGGCCGCCGATAGCAATAATGCCGACTTTGCGAAGGCGAACTTTGATTTCTACTGGTCTAAGCCCGAGGAGCGCCGTTCGCTGCACGAGATGTTTAAGGCAAGGGATTGTGGCAAACCGGTGCATCCCAGCAATACGACGCAGTTCTTTAAGCAAAAACCGTCGATTTGGTCGGCCGTGTACCGTCGTGATTTTCTTGAGCGCAACGGTATCAAGTTCCTGCCGACTCCGGGGGCATCCTTTCAGGACACGTCATTTGCCTTTAAGGTGATCGCGTGTGCCGAAAAGGCTATTTACCTGCATGATGCCGTGTTGTCGTATCGCCAGGACAACGAGAATTCCTCGGTCAATTCTTCGGCTAAGGTCTTTTGCGTCAATACCGAGTATGCCGAGATTGAGCGTTGGATTCGAGAGGATTATGCCCGCGACCACGCAAGTGATGACGTCGCGCGCATGCTCAAGTTCAACCAACTCATTAAGTACGATTCGTATATGTGGAACTACGTGCGCTTGGCGCCTAAGTTCTATAAGGAGTTCCTGGTTCAGATGGCCAAGGAGTTCCAAGCGGCCTTGGACGCGGGGGAGTTTTCGCTTGACGACCTCAAGCCGTGGAAGCGCGCAAATCTCGCTGCCATCCTCAAAGATCCTGAGGGCTGGGTTGACGAGCATCCGAGTTTTGCGACGGATGGTGCCTTGGGGCGTGCTAAGTATTACGCCTCGGTTGGAGGCCCAGGTGTGGTTGCTGCCTTCCTCATCGAATCGCTGAGGGGGTAGGTCGGCATGGGAGAGGCCTCGTGTCCTAAAGCTACGATTGTCGTCCCCGTTTACAACTCTGCGCGCTCCATTCAGCGATGCGTCGATTCGCTGTTGGCCCAGTCCGAGCGCTCGATTCAGGTTGTCTGCGTCAACGACGGTTCGACTGATGATTCGTTGAACGTGTTGCGTCAGATTGCGCAGGCCGACGATCGCGTACTGGTGGTTGACCAGGAAAACGCGGGCGTCTCGTGTGCTCGAAATGCCGGTATCGATGCCACCGAGGGCGAGACCGTCTTTTTTGTGGACGCCGACGATTACATCGATGCCCGGACGGTCGAGCGCGTGCTGCATGCCATGGAGTCTGCAGATGCCGAGGCCGCCGTTTTTGGCGGCGTCTGTGAACCAGCCGATGCTGCCCCCAAACGCGTCCATCAACTCATGAGCCCCAAAGCCGGTACCTTCGGCGCCCGTGATCCCCAACTGCTGTTCCATGCGAATGCGCAGCCCTATGCCTGCCGTGCGGCTTTTTCGCGCGAGCTGCTCAATCGCGAAGGCATTCGCTTCGCCCCCGGTTTGGCTTTGGGCGAGGACGTTGTCTTCCAATTTGCGGCTTATGCGCTTGCCCGCAAGACCGTTGTCATGCCGGACAAGTTCTACCACTACGTGATGGAGAGCGAATCGGCGACGCACGAGTTCAACAGTGCCGAGGCTCGCGCCAAAAAGCTTGACGCCCACATGAGGATGCTCGAGGAGGTCTTGGAGGACTGGTCGGCCTACGGTCTTTTGGACCTGTGTCCCGGTGAGCTGATAACCTGGTTTTTGGACCTCATTGTGTTCGACCTGGCGCGCTTGGATGCCGATGACTTCCATCGCGTGGCGGCTCGCGTCAACATGGACCTCACGACGTTTTTGGGAACGGAGTGGGCGGATATGGCTGCTAAGGGCGCCGTTCTCCGTGTTGCCCACAAGCTCGTTGCGGCGACCTCGGGCGTTTCGATGGCAGATGCCGCGCTGTTCTATCTTTCGACTCGCGGTCTCAAAGCCTGTCTGGAGCGCTTTCTCTAATTCCAAGCGCTGCCGCCCGCCGCTGCTCGGCTGCTAAAATAACCCTGTTACACGCTATTCAACAGGAGGTTCTCTTGCAGAACTCTGATACCCCTAAAGTTTCGCTGCTTGTCCCCATTTGCAATGTCGAGCGCTATCTGCGCGAGTGCCTCGATTCCGCCGTGGCGCAGACGCTCAAGGACATCGAGATCATCTGCGTCAATGACGGTTCCACCGATAGCTCGCCAGATATCATCCGCGAGTACATGGAGCGTGACCCCCGTGTAAAGATAATCGACAAGGCCAACAGCGGCTACGGCGACTCGATGAACTGCGGCCTGGAGATGGCACGCGGTGAGTACGTGGGCATCCTTGAGTCCGATGACTTTATGTTTGAGGATTCGCTCCAAAAGTTGGTCACCAAGGCCGATACCGAGCATGCCGATGTGGTGAAGGGCGATTTCTATCTGTACTGGTCCACGCCCAGCGAGCGCCGTGAGCTGTTTGGGATCATCGACGAGCATATGACGGGCGCCGCGTATCGCCCCGTCGACCGCCCGGGCATCTTCTACCGCAAACCTTCCATTTGGTCGGCTATCTATCGGCGCGAGTTCCTCAACGACAATCAGATTCGGTTCCTTCCCACGCCAGGTGCTTCGTATCAGGATGCGGGTTTTAACTTTAAGGTCTGGGCATGCGCCGAGCGCGTTGCGTTTATCGCGGACCCCATTTTGTGCTATCGCCAAGACAACGAGAAGAGCTCCGTTAATTCGCCCAACAAGGTGTTTTGCGTGTGCGACGAATATGCTGAGATGCAACGTTTTTTGGATGAACGTCCCGAGCTCAAGGCTCAGCTTCAGGGCATTTTAATGCGCATGAAGGTCGATACGTACCGTTGGAATGATGAGCGCCTGGTCGATGAACTGCGCGAGCAGTTTTGGGAGAAGGCCTCTCCCGAGCTCAAGGCCGACTGGGATGCCGGTCGCTTTGACCTGTCGCTGTTCGATCCACGTGGCGAGACCGACTTGCGCCTGATGGTCAAGTCGCCCCGCGCCTATATCGATTCGCGCTTTGACTTTAAAAAGCCGGGCAAGCTCAATACGTTTAAGCATTACTTTAAGATCGGCGGCCTGCCGCTGGTCTGGCGCGTGCTGACGTATCAGCGCACCTACGGTGATAATCCGCATCCCGATGACGTTCCGGTCGCACAGTAGGAGCACTTGACTATGGCTACCCCCAAGATTTCCGTTGTCGTTCCCATCTATAACGTGGAGGAGTGCCTGGCCTGGTGCCTGGACTCCCTGCTTGCGCAGGACATGCCCGATTGGGAAGGCGTGCTGGTCAACGACGGCTCGCCGGACGGTTCGCGCGATATTGCGGCTGCCTATTGCGAAAAGGACGCGCGCTTTACGCTGGTCGATAAGGAGAACGGCGGTCTGTCGAGCGCGCGTAATGCAGGCATCGCTGCGTCCACGGCGCCTATCGTTGCGTTTTTGGATTCCGACGATCGGTTTACGCCCGATGCGTGCCGTGTAATCGTCGATGCCTTTGAGCGTGAGGATTGCGACGTTTTGACCTTTGGCGCGAACCCGTATCCGTTGGAGGCGGGGTATCCGTGGCTTAACTATGTGCTGAGTCCGCACGATGTGTCGTTTGAAGGCTATAGCTCTGACCTACTGTTTAAGGAAGCGTCTCGCCCCTTTGCATGGCGCACCGCCTGCAAACGTGAGTTTTTGCTGGGTAACGGGATCGTGTTCGACGAAACCGTCAAGTATGGCGAGGACCAGGTCTTCGATTTTGCCGTGTACGGTCGTTCGCGCAAGACCGCGCTTATCTCGAACAGGCTGTATGACTACCGCGTGGCGCGCAAGGGCTCGCTCATGGACACCATGCGCTATGACGACGAGACGCGCCTGTTGGAGCACGTGAAGATATACTCCGCGGTACTGAATGATTGGCACCGCGATGGGCTTGATGCCAAGCATGCGGACGACCTGGCATATTTCCTGTGCGATCTGGTACTGTATGACGCGCTCAGGTTGTTGGGGATGGGCTGCGGCAAGGTGTTTGCCGCCGCCGCTGCTGCGCTCGCCGGTTCTCCCGTGGGCAGTGATGCCGCGCTCACACAGTGCGTACCTTCGGTTGCTGCCATGGTGCGTGCGGCGCTTGCCAGCGAGGCCCCCAGTGGCCGCACGTGCAAAAAGCTCATGTTCGATTACGACGTGTTGAGGTTTGGACGCCTGGGCGCCTGCAAGCGCATGGCCGCGAATGCTCTGGGAAAGCGAGAAGTGTAGATGAGTATCAAGCGTTTGGCGCTTTGCCGCAGCCAGGGCCGTCTGTTTGTTCTGCTTCGTTTTGCTGGCGAAGATGTCGCCGCGCTTATTGAGCGGGAGGGTTCTCAAGCGTTTGCCCATGCGACGGCGAGTGGTTCTTGTGTGCCGTCGCTGGTGCTCCCGGTCGATCATGGCCGTGTGCTGGCGCTTTGCCCTTCCGTTTCCGATTACGAGCGCGAGCTCGCCATTTTGGTGCTTCCGTTTTTGGATGGCGCGTCGATGGATGTCGTTTTTGCATCCGGTGGCCAAAAGCTTGGCTCCATTCGCCTCGATAGCCGCGTGGCCAAGCTGGAATCCAAGATTAACTACAAAGCAAAGCCTGCGATGTGTGCGCTCGTTCGCGATGCACAGCGCAGCGAGTGCTGCGGTCGCTATGAGATCGATGCCGTTCGTTATTTACCGGCAGACGCCGGCGCGGTGTGGCGCTATGAGGTTACCTGGGCGGGAGACCCCCAGTGCGCACCTGAGCTCCAGATCTTCGATACGCATATGAATGCCATCGATGTCACTGTGCATGTGTTTGAATCGCAGGTCGATGTGCCGCAGCGCAACGGTTGCCGCGTCAATAAAACGTATCTGAGCGTTGAGATGCCTCAGGATATACGAGATTTTGTCGCGATTGTGAGCGATCCCACGGAGCAGATCCAGAGCGGGTTTTGCGCCATGGATGGTCGCCTGTACAACGGCATGTTCGATGACAGCTGGAACCGCATGAAGGACGCGCGTGCAGACGACGCAGCTTATCGACGTTGGTTTGAGCAACATCGCGCAAAGCCGGGCGATTTGGCGTGCCAGCGTGTCGCTTCGGCGGCCTTTGCCTATAGACCGCTCGTGAGCATTGTGGTGCCGTGCTACAAGACTGATCGGGTCTACCTGCGCGAGCTGCTGGACTCGGTGCAAGCCCAGAGCTATGACAACTGGGAACTGCTCCTTATGGACGCCTCGCCCGAATGGGACGCGGTGGCCAATCTTGCGGCAGGTGTCAACGACGAGCGGGTTCGTCGTATTGAGCTGCCTGGCAACGGCGGCATTGTGCTCAACACCAACGCAGGTATTGAGCAGGCGATGGGCGACTACATCGCGTTCTTGGACCATGACGACATTCTGGAACCGGACGCGTTATTCCACTATGTTTCCGCGCTGAATAAGGCGGCCGAGGGCGAGCGCCCCCAGGTCCTGTTCTGCGACGAGGACATGTTTCAGAAAACGGGGGAGTGGGGTCAGCCGGTCTTTAAGATGCGGCTCAATGTCGATCTGCTCTATAGCCATAACTGCGTGACGCATTTTCTGATGGTGGAGAAGGCGCTCATCGATCACATTGGCACGTCTCCAGAAGACGTTGCGGGTGCCCAGGATTACGACCTGACGCTTCGCTGCCTTGCAGCCGGCGCGCGGTTTGAGCACGTTGCGCATGTGCTGTATCACTGGCGCGTGCATCCGGGATCGACCGCCGACGGTTCTGCCGATAGCAAGCCGTATGCTATTGAAGCCGGGCGCCTTGCCCTTCAGCGCCACTTTGACTCGCTGGGCGTTCACGGAACGGTCGTGGAGACCGAGGCACCGTTTGTCTACCGCATGCGCTATGCGCTGCCAGAGCCTGCGCCGCTGGTGAGCATTGTGATTCCGACCAAGGATCACATTGAGACGCTCGACGCCTGTGTGATGTCGATCGCCCAGAAAGCCACGTATGCCAATTACGAGATCGTCTTGGTGGAGAACAACAGCGAAGCCCCGGAGACGTTTGCGTATTACGAGGCCCTGCCGGAACGCGTGGCTGCGGCATCCGAAGGCAAGGGTATCGCGCGCGTTGTGTACTGGCCGGGTGAGTTCAATTACTCCCAGATCATTAACTTTGGCGTGGAGCATGCCAAGGGCGACTATCTGCTGCTGCTCAACAACGATACCGAGGTCATAAGCCCCGACTTTATCGAAGAGATGATGAGCTATCTGCAGCGTCCCGATGCGGGCGTGGTGGGCGCCAAACTCTACTTTGCCGATCATCTGGTGCAGCATGCCGGCATTTTGGTTGGCGTGCGTGGCGCACTTGCCCATGCCAACCAGGACTTCTCGGCAAAGCGCGAGGGCTATCTTGCCCGCGCTGTGCGCCCCGGTAACTTCAGCGCCGTAACGGGTGCCTGCCAGATGGTCCGACGCGACGTATTTGAGCGGGTCGGCGGCTACAACGAGGAATTCGCCGTCGGTTTTAACGACGCTGACTTTTGCCTGCGCGTGTGGGAGGCCGGCTACCGCACCATCTTTACGCCCTATGCAGAGCTGTACCACTACGAGTTCACCTCGCGCGGCAGGGAAGAGGCCAACGAGGAAAAGCTGCGCCGCTGGAAGCGCGAGCAAGCGCTGTTTATGCAGCGCTGGCCTGAGTTCTTCTTGACGGGCGATCCATGGTTGGGGCCGAACTTATCCGCTGAGAGCGAGTATTTCTCGGTCTAAGTCAATGGTTTTTAGGAGTCCCTAACTTTCTTTCGCTATGAGCTTGGAAGAAAACAATGTTGGACTACTTATTAAGACAAATTACGAAAGATCGATACTTTCGCGATAAGTTTATACAAGCTTATACAGCTCGATATTATTCGATATAGTCTGCGACAATTATTGAAACGATGATTGACTGTTAATCGATCCCTAGAAAGGTAAACAAGTAGAGGCGGCTCTCTCTATGGGCGATAGCTTTGTCGCGACTGGTTTGACCATAGAGGACGATCTGCTGTCGAGAGCCGCTAAGGCCACTAAGGGCTATGCCTATCTGGTGCAACTGGTCGGTTACTCCATTTGGCAGCGCGCCAACTTGCATCGCGTCAAAAGTGCCAACGTGAGCGAGCGCGATGTTATCGAGGGCATTGCGCTGGCAGAGGCTCGTTTTCACGATGTTGTTCACGAGCCCGCGATTTCTGGACTGGGACTCAACGATATCAAATACCTTTTGGCCATGTGCGAGGATAAGCAGCAGTCCAAATCATCTGAGATTGCTAAACGCATGGGTAAAAAGACCAATGAGGTCAGCTCTATTAGGGCTAAGCTGCTTCAAAGAGAGGTTATTCAAGCTCCGCAGAGGGGCTACGTGCAGTTTGCCGTGCCAGACCTAGATATCTATCTGCGAGAGAACGCTGCGGAGATTCTCGAGCGGTTCTAAATCGAGGCATGAATAGCCGCCGGTTAACTGCCCTTGTCGACTTGGCTCGCGTCCCCCCAATCTAGTAGACTCTGAACCGTTGCTAGATTAGGGGGATTTTCCATGAAACGCTCCATGAAACGAGTTTCCGGGGCCGTTCGGATGCCGTGGCGCAGCAGGGACTTGAGCTTCTCGGCGAACACCTGCTCTTTCGAGTTCGCAAGCAGGCAGACGCCCTCCTGCCGGTGTGCCACGTCGAACCACAGCTCGTCCTGCTCCATCGCGGCGCTCGCGTGGACCCCCAGGTCGAGCTTCGTGTCGAACGTGCTGCGCCCGTCGCTGACCTTGAGGTTGACGCGCCTGCCCTTGTAGTCCTGCTGCGACAGCTCCTCTATCTCGCCGGCGATGCGGACGGTTACGCCGTCGCCGAGGTTCGAGAGGGCGGACACAAAGGAGCAAATGGAGGCGTCGGTCATCGGGTACCGCACGAAGTCGAGGTCTATGTCCTGGGTTGCGCGGCGCCCGCTCCCCGACAGCGCGCACATCAGGACCCCTCCCTTGACCGTCACTCGGTCGCGCATGCCGGATGCCGCCAGCTTCGAGAGGATCACGTCCTGGCAGACGCGCGCGGTCGCGTTGAGGCAGGAGTAGCCCTCCTCGCGCTCGTAGCGCGCCCTCATCTCGTTCAGGTCCATCAGAATACCTCCTCCATGGCGCGCTCGAGGTGTGCCTCGCCGTGCGGGATTGCCTCCGCGTAGTCCTGCAGCCTGTATATGTCCAGCCGCTCCGACCGCCTGCGGAACGAGGCGACGGCCTCCCGGTAGAGGTCGTAGGGCAGCTTGTTGCGCGAGCGCATGAGCTCGAGGAGCATGCGCTCGGGGTCGTAAGCGGCAAGCTCGGTCCCGTCCACCGAGACGGTCGACCTCCCGATGCCCAGCCATCCCTCCGGGATGAAGTGCTGGCGCACGGCGGCGTCGCGTATCTTGGTCCCACCGCGCTTCGTGGCCAGGTCGATCCGGTCGGGGGGGCGCGGTCACGAGCCCGTGGGCGTAGAGCGCGGTCTGCCCGGTCAGGATGCCCCCGGGTAGCGCTTCGCGATCACGGCGAGGGCGTCCTCGTCCCGGTTGGTCGAGTACATCCCTCGGCCGACGGGGTGGAGCGTCCCTTCCGACACCGCCTTGCGAACGCGGTACCTGCTCCCGAGTTCAGCCAGCGCCTCCCGGTAGGTGATCACCATGCCGACCTCCCCTCGAAAGCCATATAAGCCTACATCTGATGACAATTGTAGGCTTATATGGCTTTTCTTGGAACGACTCATTGCGGCACCTCCCTCGCCATGACGGTGCCTTACTTTGATGACCCTTTCCTCGTTTGCATCTGCTATATGAAGGAACGTCGATTCTGGTGCTCGGGCGAAGGCGCTACGCGATGAAATTCTCCACCAGCGTAACCATGGAGTCCTTCTCGCTTGGGTCAGAGAGGGCAATCATGAGCGTCATGGCCGCGAGCGCGTTGCCCTCCACGCGGAGTCTCTCTCCGTCTCTGAGAACTCCGTTCTTATCGAGGAAGTGAATGAAGAGCGCCGCTGCAGAGCGCTTGTTGCCATCCAAGAATGGATGGTCCTTCACTACGAGGTAGAGAAGGTTGGCGGCCTTTGCTTGAACGGAGGGATATAGGTCTTGGTCGCCAAAGCCCTGATAGAGGGCGCTGATGATTCCGGCGAACTGGTTGTCCCGCTCTCGTCCGAACAGAGTGGACGACGAGTAGAACGGTAGGCTGCGGACGACTTCGAGGGCTTCGGTGTAACCGAGCTCCCAGTTGGGCTCGTTGCCCTGGGGCGCCTTCATCCTTCCCGTGTCGTATTCATCGAGCAGAGTCAGGCTCGGAAGGTACTTCTGTAGAATTTCTGCCGCACCGGAGAGTTCCGGAGTACTCGACCTCTCGAGGACCTTGAAGACCGTTCCGAGCGCCTCGAGTCTCTTTTGGTTGATGGAGTATCCCTGGAGTAGATGCTGCTTGAGCACGCCATTTGCCCACCGGCGGAAGTACACGCCCTGCTGAGACTTCACGCGGTAGCCAACCGAGATGATCATGTCGAGGTTGTAGTGCTCGACCTGACGTTTGACCGTTCTTGTTCCCTCTAAGCGAACTATTTCAAAAAATGAAATAGTTCGAATTCCGGCAAGCTCTTCCTTTGCTGCGGAATGAATGTGCTTGGAGATAGTCGGCACTCCGCGCCCGAACAACGTCGCCATCTGCTGCTGGGTTAGCCAGACCGTATCGCCGTCGACGCGCACGTCAAGGTGGACTGCGTGGTCGGGGTCCTCGTACAAAGCGATCTGCTGGCTTGCGTTGGAATTGTCCATGATGTATGCCCCTTCGGTTTAGTCGACATGCTATGATCCGCACGCCGGAGGACGAGTGGTTTCAACATGCCGGTATTACGTAGCATCAACCGGCATCCCGCCGGTCAGCCGGCGTCGCGTGCGCCGGCTAAGCCAGGGTCGGGGCAGCGGGGATCCGCGGCGCCGGCGCTTCGTACCATTGGGGGCCTCCGAAGCGACTTTCACCCTGTCTTGGTAAAGATAGTGTACCACAAAACACGAACATGCGTACGTATTTCTGTTTTAATATTAGCTGGACGCGGCGGTGTGTCGTCCTCTGCCTTGCTCTCCGAAGCCAGCTGTATTCCGGGCCGCGGTTCTACAAGGCAGGGGGTAGTCAGATGGATAGGATTATCCTTCTCCTACTTCTCTTGACCTTCCTGGTCATCCTGAGCAAGTAATGGGCTTTAGTGGGTGCCAAGCTCTACTTTGCTGGCCATCTGGTTCAGCTAGCTGGCATTGTGGTCGGCGTGCGCGGCGCCCTTGCCCATGCCAACTGGGACTTTTCGGCAAAGCGCGAGGGATATCTTGCCCGTGCCGTGCACCCGGGCAACTTCAGCGCCGTTACGGGCGCCTGCCAGATGGTCCGTCGCGACGTTTATGAACGGGTTGAAGGCTGCGACGAGAAGTTTGCCGTCGGTTTTAACGATGCGGATTTTTGCCTGCGCGTATGGGGGCTACCGCACCATCTTTACACCTTATGCTGAGCTGCACCACTACGAGTTCACTTCGCGCAGCAGGGAAGAGGCCAGCGAGGAAAAGCTGCGCCGTTGGAAGCGCGAGCAGGCACTGTTTATGCAGCACTGGCTGGAGTTCTTCTTGACGGGTGATCCGTGGCTGGGGCCGAACCTTAGCAGCGAGTGCGTGTATGGTGCGCTGAAAATTACTGTGCTTGTTCTGGCTTGTTGCTAGGCGTAGCGCGCGTCCCGCCGGTTGAGAAGCTCGCATTAGTTCGACACCGCCTCTACCTGCGGCGCCTGCTCCTGCGGCTCCTCCGGCTGCCCTTGCTGCCCTGCGGCTTACCATCCTACTCACCCACGTATGACTCCCGTGCCCCGAGCGGGCAAAAGGAAATGCCCACAACGTCTCCGTTGCGGGCATTCTCCGGGCCGGCCACAAATAGCTTTATCGAATCCGATTGCTCTTCATCATCCGGATCGTTGGCGTCTCGTCGGCAAAGTCATCGTCTATCTGTAGTTCAAGGGGCACCGTAATGGAGCTTCCCAGCGCGGTCGCGGTTCCCGGGGCGAATGCGGGAAGGCGCATGACCTGGCCATTTGATATGGAAGGGATATTGCGGCGAACGTAATCGAGGTCGTAAGAGTTCTGAATGCGGTGGATTATGAAGGTTCCCGTCTGAGAGAGCACGACGCGGGAAAGCTCACTGGGGATTTGGCTGATGGCGGTAAGGTAAATGCCAAACTTACGGCCCTCCCGTGCAATTCGATTGAACACTGAGTCGTCTGTCAGGTCTGCATCCCTGATATAGCGATGCGCCTCGTCAAAAATGAGATAGATGGGTGTCGAGGAGCCTCTTCCTGCATCTAGGCTAGCCTGAAAGAGGGTGCGCGCAACGTAGTGGGAAAACAGCTTCAATCCTGACTCGTCGATTATCTGAGATACGTCTAGCACAAGAATGCCATGCCCCTTGTTTAAGAGGGCAGCAATTGACTCGCCCCGCTCAAGTGAGAAGAGGTCTTGCGAATACCTTTCCCTAAGGTTTCTAAGCTGAGTAACCAGCCCCTCTGAATACGACCTTATCTGACGGTTGCCCCGCACTTCTTCTTCGTCGAACACGAAGTCAAGCGCATCAACGACGTCAGAGATTGAGACCTCGCTTTTAGGTTTTTCGTACTCACATAAGATGCGTTCGATATTGGGAAGTCCATCGGACATGTATTCGTCCTCGATGAACTCCTTCAAAAGGGACTCAAGCCCTTCGACGACATCTTTCGATATGTTTCCGTATTCCAGGTTGAAAGACACTAACAGGTTATGAGCGGTCTGAGGGCGAGAGAAAGGTCCGGACTCGCGTTCGAGAATCTTGTTAAGTTCTCCCTCAATCGGCTGGTAATACTTTGAGACCTGAAACTTCCTCGCTGCGTGGCTATCGATGCTCGTGTCCCGAATTGCGGTATATGCAAAGGCAGCAAATAGCTTCTTCTTGCCCTCCTCGTTGAGGTGGGAGTATCTCACGGCCCTCTCAAGCAGAGGTTTCTGGATGCGTCGCGAGGGGTCGAGAATAGCTGACCAGTCATCCATCGACAACTCTCCGGGCGCGAGGTGGTACTCATCAGCGCCGATTCGTCTCGTGCAGCCGTAACCGCCGCGCGTGAGAAAGTCATAATCGCCGTGCAGATCGAAGACGAAGAATCGGGGCTCTGCATCGAGCGCGTTCTCGGCATCTAAGAGCGATGCCGCCCTATCAAGCAGGAGCCGCGCGGTTGAGGACTTTCCCGAGCCGGTATTACCGAGAATAGCGAGATGACCAGAGAACAGGGAATCGATATCAAAAGTGGGTCTTACTGAATCGTACCCAGCGAGGGACCCAATCTCGACTCCTTCCCGCACGCAAAAGACCCTCTTGAGGATTGATTCATCGCAGGCATAGACATTGGAGCCGACCATGGGGAGGTCTACTACGCCGGGCACGTAGGAAGATCCTTCAATCTCTCCAATGGGGAAGGCGGTGAAGATATAGCTCGTGCTAAACCTCGACGAAGGCTGGTCGGAATACGGCCTCTCGGCCTCTTCTACGGAAGTCACGCGAAAAATGATCTTTGTCGAGATAGAGAGATAGGAAAAGAGATATTGATTGAGCCCGTTTAGATGCCTTGGCTCGCCATCGAGCATCCGGTCTGAAAAGTCGGAACGTGATGCGCGTAGTCTTATCTTCTCCTGATCCATATAGCAGATGGTGCCGATGAGCCAACCCGGATTGGGAACCTCATTAGTCATTCTTGTCACCAAGCCCCAAAGATCCAGATGCCACATCGTCTCCGAAGGTGATCTCGGGCCCGATAAAGTCAGCAAATTCCGAGAAGTATAGCGGGCGCTTGCGGTCCAGTTCCCTTTCACTTGGATATACGAAATAGGTGTTCGCGCCACCTGCCTTATCGTAGAACACACGTGTAGGGGAACCGACATCTGCTTCTGCCGGGTTGCCGATAAAGGCGAGGAGCGTGAAATCGGGCCTCGCAAGAGCCTGGCTGATAAGGTTTGATATGTGAGAGTCCGCGAAGCTGAATCCACAAGTCAGAAGGACTGTGTTGGGGACGGCGAGGGCATTTACGAACTCGCGGAACATATCGCTATAGGGGGAGCCCTGGGTCAAGGCGTATTTGGAAGTCATCGGGGCGATAAGTTGTCTGTCGCCTTGGTACTCGTCGGTGATGTCGGGAAACCTGGGGACCCTTACGACGTTTCCGTCATAAATCCTCCAGTTGATGGACCCGTGCATCTTGTAAAGGCGAAAGAAGGGGTTCACCGGTTCGTAGTGATCCCTGAATCTCTCGTCGAGGTCAATCGGCCTGCGATGGTATTCCCGCGGGTTGAATGTGGGTATCAGCCCGTTCGAGAACCCGTCCACATAGGCGTAGCCGCTCGATTCAAGGGCCATCTCATGAAATAGGTCGTAGTTTGTTGTGAAGAGATTAACGACGTCGAAGGCAGCTTGGCCACCGCGCGCAAGGATCTGTCGCGATACGCCAAGTCCCTGAACAAACTTACGATAGCTATCAAGGACGTCGGAGTGCTCCGCGCTGTATTTGATGTCGACGGACTCGAGAAAGGCCTTGCGAACTGCATCGGAAACCCTCTTGTCGTCATCGGCGCTATCTAGAGAGCCCTCGATGCGCTGACTCAGCCACGAGAGGAGGTTCTCTATGTTCGAGTACTTCGCAGGGTCTTCGTTATCTCGACAGGCAATTTTAGTTATCCGACTTTCCAGAAGGATAGATAGATCGGGATCGTTGAGCTTGAGGTCCGCTCGCAAGTTCCTGAAGGTTTCACCCATCAGGGGAATGGCCGGAGTAGATGCGCCAGAGCCGATAAGCGTGGCTAGGTTAATCGACCTGGAAAGAATGCCTTGAACAAAATGTCTGGCTTCTACCGCGTTTACCTCACGCCTTGTTGCACCCCTCTGCAAGGTAAAAAGGGGTTTGGAGGATTCTTTCTGCATATCGGAGGACACGTTGCCCGGTATGTTTATTGCGTTGTCAGACATGCATGCTCCCAATAAACTCAAGAACTCCTGCTCGAACGCGCCCGGGAACTGAAACATCCGCTCCTTGCCCCCGATGCTCACGTAGATCGAGCCGCCGTCTATCCTCGTCACGGTGCCGGCGCTCCATGCCTTGTGGCGCACCTTGCACCCGGCTCCCAGTGCGTTCAACTGGGCCTTGTTCGACGCCGGCCGCGCCGCTGTCGGCCGCGGTTTTCGGCTTCTCTGCGCCAGCCTTTCTCGCCGCGACGGCACCGTGTATGCAGTCGGTCGCGCTCTTGCGGTAGCGCGAGGCCACCACGGAAAGCTTGCGTCGCAGCACCTCAGCGAGGAAGTTGCCGTTGTCGTACGGCGGCTCCAGGAACCGGGAGTCGATGCGCTCCGTCTCGGATTTCACCATGTCAAGCATGGCGTTCACCTCGCACTCGTTGGTGAAGACCTCGCCAACGTCCTGAACGCGCTCCTTTGATTTACCCTGTACAGCCAAAAAACACCCCTTAGCCCATGCCGGCGGATCAGAAAACCGCAGCATAAAACACTAGTGAACAATTCTAACAGAAGGTGCGGACGCAATATTGCATCTGTTCCCAAGCGGAGCCTTTGCAGCAACCGCCACGGGACGCAGGCCAACCGTTCATTATTATGCCCCCCCAGCGGAGCAACCACTGCCACGTGCTCGCCCGTCGGGGGCCGCCCGCGCCGAACTTGCGTTCGCTCCGGGTGCCGAGCTGGGTCGGTCGCGCCGCGGGCCGCCCATGCGCGTGGAATGGCCTCGTAGCCGAGTCCCAGGTACGCGAGCACCGGTGTCGCCGCCGCGCCCGCGATGCCCAGCCAGAACGCCAGCGGCTTCGTGCGGACCCTCCAGTTGATGCCCATAGGTCTTCTCCTTCCATGGGCAATTCAAAGGGGCTGGTCGCCTGCGCGCCGCGGAGGAGGCGCAGGTACAGCCCGTAAGTGGGCGAGGTCTACGTGGCGCCTGGGAACACCTGCCTGGACGAGAGGGGCAGACACCGCTTCGCGGCCAGCCAAACGGGCTGTGGGTCACAGGCATCACGGAATTCCGCATCCCCGCCGGCAAGTGCACCTCTCGCCGGCGATCAATTGCTTCAACGGAATGCCCGTCGGCTGGTCCATCGGCACGCCCCCGAACGCGGTGCTTGCCAACTCATCGCTCCTGCGGGCCTGCTCGCAGCTTGCGTATGGTGAGCACCACTGGGTGCACTCCGACCGCGGCAGCCATTACCGGTGGCCCGGTTGGATCGCCATCTGCGATGGGCACGGCATCGTGCGCTCGATGACGAGGAAGGGGTGCTCACCCGACAATTCAAGGGCGGAGGGCTTCTTCGGCAGGCTGAAGGTGGAGTCCTTCCACGGAAGGGGCTGGGACGATGCTGGCATGGGGGAGTTCATGGAGATGCCGGACGCCTATCTGTTCTGGTACCGCGACAAGCGCCGCAAGAGCGACCTGGGCTATATGAGCCCGATGCAGTTCCGAAGAAGCCTAGGTCCTGTAGCGTAGGAACACAGTCCGGGGTTTCCACTGCAGTCCCCGGTGTTCAGTTTAGCCTTGACAGAAGCAGTCCACCTGGAGCGCAACGTCGCGGAGTGGTGCCGCCACAAGCGCGTCGGGGGCGCCACCGTTGCCGCGCTGAAGGTGGTCTTCATGGACATGCTCGGTAAGGTCGCGTAGGATATCGGGCGGCGACGGCCCTGGAGAGGATTACACCACTTTTCGTGACACAACTTGCCCTCCAGGTGTAATTGGCTAAATTGTTGGTATGCAGGACACGTTGGCAACTCATAAAAGTTGCACGGTTGATGGGGGAGAGTTTGGGACGATTAAAAGAGCGCAATTCAAAGGTTGAGCTTCTGCGCATCATCTCGATGTGGTTCATAGTGGCTCATCATTTCGTGATTCATAATGCTGAGCCTATTTCCGCTTTCCCCGGGACCGTTGCGCGCATGGTGCTGCATGGCGTGTTGTACCCTTCGGGGCGTATTGCCGTTGCCGTGTTTTTTATAATCACGGTGTGGTACCTGGCCGATGCGCAACTGACACTTAAGGGCCAGCTGCGAAGAGCTTGGACCCTGCTGGGGCAAATGCTCTTTTACAGTGTGCCACTCGTCCTGTTCTTCGGCGTGTTTAAGGCGGGGGACGGCCTGCAAGCTGAAGAGCTGATGGCTGCCGTCTTTGCTCCGCTCGCCTCGCTGTGGTGGTTTCCTACGGTGTATATTCTGCTGATTCTTGTAGCGCCCTATCTGTTCGACGGGTTGCGCGCCTTGACGAGCCGGCGGCTGGGTGAGCTCTGTATGCTGCTGGTCGTGCTGTATGGGGTCTTGCCCGTTGTGCCGTATTCGACAATTGGCGGCTTTGTTTCCTCCCTGACGGGTCAGACGGTCGTGATCGCGTGCGTGACATGTTGGTTTAAGTGGCATTATCGCGGTGGGGCGGGTCCGAGGGTTTTGGTGCTGCCCGTTCTTTCGTACGTTTCTGTGTACGTTTGCTACTTTGTGGCTCAAAAGGACGTGCTCCTTTTGAGCGCTTTCGCTTCCAGCGTATACGGATCGGTGGTGACTAATCCTGCGAGCCTCTTGTCGCTTGCAATCGCACTTCCGGTGTGCTTGTTTGTCTTTAACGTTCAACCTGCGCATTGGCCTGCTGTCAATTACTTGGCCACGTTGTCGTTTGGCGTGTACCTTGCCACGGATAGCGTGTACATGCAGGAGCTGCTGTGGCAGAACTTGCTTGTGTTTTCCCACTGCCGCCCAGCGTGGGGGCTGCTGTCCGTAATGCTTGTGGTGACTGGCGTGTATGTTGCCGCGTCCTGCATCGAGGCGATTCGACAGGTTCTGTATCAGGCGTTGTTCAAGCATCCGGGTAGGGTGTTTGATGCTTTGTGGGACAAGATTGCAGGGGTTTCTTTGCCAAGGTAGGCCATTGTTGGGTCAAGCCCTAAGCGGTGTGTAAATTCGCAATCGCGGTTCTCCTACGCTGCCTTCCTCGGCTTGGTTCCGATAATGGGGTAAAGGTGAAATTTGGTTAACAGTAGGTCAAGTAATCCAATTACAATTATTCGAGCTCTATTTTGTTTTGGTTAAACTTTACTTTTTAGATTTACGTTAATTTGTTGGGAGTGCATATATGAAAAAGGTTCGTTGCGCAGTTGCTAATTTGGTTACCGCTGTTCTGGTTTCCTCTTCATTTCTTGCTCCCGTTTCGTCGGCCTATGCACTTGAGTTTTCCTCACTCTCAAATAATGAAGCCGAGATCTCTAGCTCCTCTAATGAAGCCGAGACATCTGGTTCCTCTTCATTTTCGGATTTCGTTTCTGAGCCTACTGAAAAGACCGCCGAAGCCGACTCTTGTAATTCAGAAGTCGAATCGGCCGCTCAGTCGGCTCAATCTTCCGATTCCTCCTCTGTCGATGTCTCTTTTCAATACCTGTACATTGCGCAGCCCTCTCTTTCTTTGGGTGCTATGCAAGAGGCGGCGTTCGCAACTGCATCTGATTCTGATGTTTTGACCTCTGCGACCCTATCATTCGTCAGCAATTCTGGCGAAAAGCGCTCCGTTGAAGCTTCGGCCTTCTCTGGGAATGCTGCGGGCTTTACATTTGGACAAGATTTGTCGGTAGCGCAGTATTTTTTAACCGGTATTACGTATCAGGCGAAGGATTCGAACGCAATCTATTCAGTGGACCTCTCGTCTGAGGATTACGGCTTTAACGTAGTCAATTCGTCTTCTTCATCTGATTACGTTGACAATTCCGATGATATGTCGGTCTACTATGCCGATGAGAACGGCAATCCTGTCGAGGCTTTCTCTATTGAAGAGGCGCTTTCCGGTTCTGAAGGTGATAGCGGCATTGCAGCTTATAGCGTCGATTCCCGTTCAGCTCGTAAAAATGTTCGTGTGATCGCACTTGATGCCGGTCACGGCGGATCCGATCCTGGTGCTCAGGGTAATGGAAAGAGTGAAGCCGACCTAACTTGGAAGATTGTTAGCGCGTGTAAGACCAAGCTTGAGAATTATGGATTTAAGGTGATTCTCGCTCGTGAGCAGTCGGGCAGCTACGGAAGCAACGACTTCCTTTACCGTGTTCAGCGTTGCGTCAACCAGGGCGCTCAGGCCTATATCAGTTTCCATATCAATTCAGGTTCGTCCGCAGCTCATGGTGCCGAGGTATATTCGCCTACCGTGAATGGGGCTGACTATACCCAGGTTTCGTATGAACTAGCCCAGAAGGTTCAGAACAATCTTGTTGCTCTCGGACTTACAAACCGTGGTGTCTTTCAGATGCAGGTAGGCGACGAATTCGCTGTTATTCGTTGTGCTCGTGAAGCTGGAATTCCCGGTATTTTGATCGAACACGGATTTATCTCCAATTGGGGCGATGCGAACAGGTACTTTAGTGATGCCGGGTGCAAGCGTCTTGGAGAAGCCGATGCGGATGCCATCATCGCGCAGTTCCCCAAATCATCTTGGCTTGATTATTCGTCTGTTTTCGATGCCGACTACTATCTCAATAAGTATCCAGATGTTAACGAATGGGCAAACGGAAGCAAAGATAAGGCCCTGGATCACTTCATCAACTACGGCATGTCGGAGGGCCGCCGCGGCTCCGAGGCGTTCGACGTTTATAGTTATAAAACGAGATATCTCGATCTTAGGAAGGCTTACGGAAGTAATTTAAAAGATTATTATCTTCACTATCTCGAATATGGGATGAAAGAGCACCGTAATGGTTCGAGCATGACTGGATTTGAGGGCTATATAATGTCCTCGTCTTTCACTTCTTATGAGGCTGCAGCCGCTCATTACAGCAGGACTGTTGGGTCGCAAACTTTTCCAACAAGCGTGTATAAAAGCAAAGGTAGCGCCTCTATTGATGAGTTTTGTAAGATTCTTTACGAAGAAGCCTCATTTGAGGGAGTATGTCCTGAAGTTTTATATGCTCAAGTCATGAAAGAGACGGGCTATTTAAGATTCGGAAATTTGGTCCAGGCAAATCAGTGCAATTTTGGAGGTGTTGGAGCCACCGGCCCTGGAAATCCTGGATATACTTTTTCTTCCGTTAGAGAAGGGCTTAGGGTTCAGGTGCAGCATTTAAAAGCGTACGCAACGACTGAACCTTTGAATAATCCGTGTATTGACCCACGCTTTAATCTAGTTTCCCGTGGGTGTGCTCCCAAGACAACGGACCTAAATGGACGTTGGGCCATTCCCGGCAAGGGTTACGGCGAAAGCTTAAATGCAATTGTGCTTGATGTTTTATGCGTGTAATGGGTCTACATGAGTAATTGTCTTTCTCTGTACCACCTGTAGCGCGCTTGAGTACCGCTCACATCTGCGCCCGCGACCCACCGGCTCGCCGCCTATACGCTCGAGACGCCATACCGGTAGTCGAGAGAAAGGAACGGATCTTGGCGAGAAGGATGCCGGCGAAGGTGGTGCTCAGGCTGACGTCGTCGAACCTGTCGCTCAACGTGATCGCCGCCGCGCTGCACGCGTCGAAGGTCAGCGTCTCCGATGCGCTCAGGGCCGCAGCCGAGCGCGACGTCGCCTGGAAGGAAATGGAACGGATGAGCGCCGGGGAGGTTTACGCCCGCCTGTCCCCGGACCGCGTCCCAATCCGGGGCCGGTATACCCGGACCCGGATTGGGACGCGGTCCACGCCGAGCTCGCTAAGGTTGGCGCCACGTTCAGGTTCCTGCACGGCGAGTACCGCGAGGATGCGCCGCTCGGGGCGAGGCGGCCATGTCCTACGGCCGCTTTTGCAAGCGGTACAGGCAGTTCACGGTCAGCGGGAAGGTTGTGAGCAGGGTCGGCCGCAAGGCGGGCAGGAACGTGGAGGTCGACTGGTCCTATCCGACCATGCCCCTCGTCGACCAAGAGAGTATCTGGGTAACGGTTTTACGAGTAATCCCGTGACCGTCAGGTAGCAAAAGGACGGAGCATGAGCTCCGTCCTTTTGTTTGTAGGGCGGTCTGCTACCATAAACTATATCTTTTGCTAAGAGATTGGGAGCTCTTATGCCAAGATTCAAGCTCGTTCTGGCTTTTCTAGAGCGAGATAGAGATGACGAGAGAGTAAGAAAGAATCAATGGCTGAAGCGCTGAGAATAGCAATCTTTTCCGCTCAATATCTGCCCCACATTGGCGGTGTTGAGTCCTATACCAGAAACCTCGCAGTTACGCTCATTGGCATGGGCCATAAGCCGGTCGTGGTCACGTGTAATTGCGATTCGCTGCCGTCTCGAGAGGTAACAGACGATGGTATTGAGGTTGTAAGGCTGCCGTGTTTTCCATTGCTTGGTGGCAGGTTCCCTGTCTCGCGTTTTGGAAGAGCTTATCGGAGCATGCTGAGGGCTCTTGATGGCGAGCACTTCGATGGCGTCCTAGTTAATACGAGGTTTTATCCCCATTCAATCTGTGGGCTTCGGTTCGCCAGGCGCCAGCATCTTACCCCCATCGTTCTTGACCATGGGTCACAGTATCTTACATTCGGAAACGCAGTGTTGGATGTGTTCGTTCGTGCCTATGAACACATAATTACTTCGATTGCCAAGCGGTTTCATCCAGTGTTTTGCGGTGTTTCTAAGAAAAGCCTGGATTGGCTTCGACAATTTGGTATTTCTGGCATTGATATCCTGCCTAACGCGATTGACGTTGATGCTTATTGCTCCAATGCCTCACACCGAGATTTTCGTGCCGAATTGGGCGTCGGGACGGATTCGATCCTTGTCTGTTTTGTTGGAAGGTTGATTCCCGAGAAGGGTATCGACTCCCTTCTTGCAGCCATGAAGCAACTGAATGAAATGCCCGTAAAGCTGGTGGTTGCGGGTGATGGTCCCCTACACGAGTTGATGGAATCTGCTCCTGAGAATGTCTCCTATGTTGGTCCTTTGCGTCCGGCGGATGTGTCGTCTTTGCTTCAGGCTGCAGACGTACTTTGCCTTCCTACGAGATCAGAGGGTTTTTGTACGACCCTTCTCGAGTCTTCGGCGTGCGGCACCCCGGCAATCATTCCCTTGGTGGGCGGAGTTGACGAAGTATTTGGCGAGGCAGATTGCGGGTTTTTGTTGGATGGCTGTGCTCCTGACCAAATTGCCGAAGCAATACGAGCGGCGTGCGCGTCGAAAGCGGAGACGCGGCGAAAGGGACGGCTGGCCCAGAGTAGAGTTCGAGAGTATTGTACGTGGGGCAATACTGCAGAGAGGCTCGTTGAACTTCTTGGTGCGTAGCAATTACGTTGGTGTTGCTTTTCCGTTGACTGAGGTTTGCCACGGTTTTGTTTCCTCGTTCGGATATTGTTTTCTTCAGAAGTAGGAGAATGAGTAGGTATAGTTATGCACGATATTCTTATTGTGACCTCAAGGAATGTTGTCACCTCGGGCGGCGAGTTTAGCCTGATTAAAAATAGAGCAGATGCGTTAAAGAATGGGTGGGGCATTGAGTCTGATATTGCGGCTCTTTGCAATGTTCGTTTGGGTGTTTCCGAGGGTGGTGAAGCTTTTGGTCCCGGCGTTTATGTTCGGCGGGATTTTATGAATCCTATGCAGCTGCTGTCGGGATATGAAGAGCTAATTACCACTGCGGAAAAAATGGTTTTGAGTGGCTCCTACAAGGCGATCATCCTCTCTGGCGTGGGGTTGTTTCGTTATGTCGACCGGATGAAGCGCGCCGCCGAGGCGTCGGGAGCTTTTGTATGTGCTGATGTTCATGGTTATTACGGCGACGGCTCCCTTCTTGCACGCGACGAGCCCCTCTTCCTTGGCTCATTCCACCGTGCCGCCGCTTTTGTTGAGAGATACGAGCAGCGTAAATATTTGCGTAAGTTCGATCGTATCTTTTGTGTTTCTCGAGCGTATCGCAGTTTCCTTTGTCGAGAGTGCGGCTGCAAAGAGGGTCAGTTCTACATTGTTCCGTGTGCGACGGGGGCGAAGCCAAGCTTTGGTCGTGCGGAGGAGCTTAAGTATCGAGAGGATTATAGGAGGAAGTACGGCGTAGAAGATGACGAGTGGCTGCTCGTTTACTCAGGCGGAGCTTCGTCGTGGCAATGCCTTCCGCAAACTGCAGAGTTGTATCGCGAAATACTGAAGAGGCGTGGGGCAAAGCTACTTGTTTTGTCTGGTGACATTGCTTCTGCACGTGCCGCAATTGGTGATTGTGACGACGTTGAATTCGATAGCTTCAAGCCATCTGACCTCCCTAGCGTGTTCTGTGCTGCGGACTTCTTCGTGATGTTGAGAGAGGACGTTCCAACGAACCACTTTGCTTACCCTAACAAGTTCTTGGAATACGTCGCGGCGCACAGGCCGGTAATCACTACTCCTTACGTTTACGACATTGCCGAAGAGATTGATAGACATGGTGTTGGACTTCTGTATAACGGGGATGTGGATGATCTCGTTTTGAAAATGGACAATGCGGTATGCGACAGGGATTCATGTGATCGCCTGGTGCAAGAGGTTTCTTTTGCAAATTCCCTTATCCCGTTTGCCAGGGATCTGGGGAGCGTTGGGTCCAGTTGCTAAAGTGAGCGGGTTGTCTATGCTTATAACGGTTTTTACCCCGACTTATAATCGCGCATATATCCTTCCTAGGCTATTCGAAAGTCTGAAAAGGCAATCTTTTCGAGATTTCGAATGGATAATTGTTGATGATGGAAGCACGGATGACACGCGAAAGCTCGTCGAGGCGATGCGGCAAGATTGTCAGGTGAAATTTCCTATCCGCTATTTTTTTCAGGTCAATAGCGGAAAGCACGTTGCATGGAATAAGGGTCTTGATGAGGCGGAGGGAGCCTTGTTTTTCCCGGTGGACAGCGACGATTATCTAACCGATGATGCCTTGGAGCGTATTGGGGAGAACTGTGAAACCGTTATGTCTAACGAGCGCCTGATGGCCTTGTCGGGAGTTCGTATTTTTCCGGGCAACAAGCTTACGGGAGGAATTCTTCAAGACAATGTGGGTTCGTACATCGATTATTCGTCAATTGATCGCCGGTCGAAGGGGATCACGGGTGACCTTGCCGAGGCCTTTGTGACGGAACGGTTGAGGAGGTATCGATTCCCGGTCTTTGAAGATGAGCGGTTTGTTCCTGAAGCAGTTGTCTTTAATAGATTCAGCAACGATGGATATCTAATTCGCGGGTACGCCTTTCCTCTCTACGTGTGCGAATACCTTGCCGATGGCTACACGAAGAATACTGATCGGTTGCTCATTACGAACTGGAAGGGATATCGCCTTTACGTTTCAGAGTTGATGCATAGCAAAGTCGGAATAAAGGCAAAAGCCATTCCGTTTTGTGGATTTATATACCGTTCGTTATTGAGACTGCTTGGTTTGTACAAATAGGTTTGAGTGAAGTATGGAGTGCAGCATGAGCTCTTTGTCAAAGAAGACGGTCCTGTTGGTATTTGGAACAAGGCCCGAAGCAATCAAGATGTGTCCTCTCGTAAAGGAGCTGAAGAACCGAGCTGGCCTTAACGTGAAGGTTTGCGTTACCGGCCAGCATCGCCAGATGCTCGACGTGGTCCTTGAGGAGTTTGGGGTTGTGCCCGATTTTGATTTGCACGTTATGAAACAAGGACAGACTTTGTTCGATGTTACCACTGCTGTTCTTAATGGCTTGGACGGCGTGCTGGATCAGCTCAAGCCCGACATTGTGCTTGTCCACGGTGATACAACGACGTCCTTCGCCGCCGCACTTGCATGCTTCTACAAGGACATTCCCGTAGGTCATGTCGAGGCGGGTCTGCGTACATACAACATCCACTCACCGTATCCCGAGGAATTTAATAGACAGGCAACCGGCATACTTGCCGCTTGGCACTTTGCGCCAACTGAAGCAGCTCGCAACAACCTGCTTTCTGAGCATCGGGATTCCAGTCGAATTTTCGTGACGGGAAATACAGGCATTGACGCGCTTCGTACGACGGTGCGCGATCATTATTCGCATCCCGAGCTTGATTGGGTTGGAGATGGGCGCCTGATCTTGATTACGGCTCATCGTCGAGAGAATCTTGGCGAGCCCATGCACCACATGTTCAGGGCCATTCGCAGGGTTGTTGAAAAGCATGATGACGTGCGCGCTGTTTATCCCGTCCATTTGAATCCTGTCGTTCGCAAAGCGGCTCATGAGGAACTGGACGGCTGCGACCGCATTCATCTAATTGATCCTCTAGACGTGGTTGATTTTCATAATTTCATGGCCCGCTCCTACTTGATTCTTACCGATTCAGGCGGCATTCAGGAAGAGGCTCCGGGCTTGGGTAAACCTGTTTTGGTGATGCGTGACACGACCGAGCGCCCTGAGGGCGTTGCGGCGGGTACGCTTAAGCTTGTTGGCACAAGTGAAGAGGCTATTTTCTCAACATGTTGCGACCTCTTGGAGAATGAGGAATCATATTCCCACATGGCTCATGCCAGCAACCCGTATGGTGACGGTCATGCGAGTGAACGAATCGCTGATGTTCTGGAGAAGGGGCTGCAAAGTCTCGGGGAAGCATTGGTTCGGTAGATGAGTGAGGTTAAGCAGCTCTCTCTTAAACAGAATATGCTTTGGAACTCGTTCGGTTCCATCGTTAACCTTGCTTGTCAATGGCTGATTACGATTCTGATCGTTCGCCTTGGTTCTGGTTACGAGGCATCCGGCGTTTTCTCTTTGGCAATGTCCATCTACAACATCTTTGCCCCTATCGCTCAGTATCGCATGTATACGTACCAGGTCTCAGATGTTGAGAATGAGAATACGACAGGTGAATACCTGGCGTTTCGGTTTTTCACTTGCGGAGTCGCGCTCGCTCTGTGCACCGGCTATTCGCTGTTTACATGCGAATCGGGAGCGCTTGCAGCTATTCTGCTCTATGCCGTCTACAAGTCTATTTCCTTGGTTGTAGACGTCTTTCACGCGTGCGATCAGCGCCATCATCGAATGGATTACATCGGTAAGTCTCTGTCTTTTCAGGGGATTCTATCTCTTGTTGCCTTTACCGTAGTGTTTGGCTTATACGAATCGCTCGAGGCGGCGATAGTTGCAATGACCGTTGTCGTGATCGTCGTTGGTGCTGTCTACGATATACCAAGGACCCTTCAATTCGGCCCATTGGCCCCAAGCATCTCGTTCAAAAAGTGCCTTCGACTGGCCTTGAGATGTCTCCCCATCGTTCTTGCGTCCATTGCCGCGGCGTCAGCATCTTCGATTCCAAGGCAATACCTTGTTGGTGTTCAAGGGGAGGCTACTCTTGGCATTTATGCTGCCGCAGCTGCTCCTGTTGCGCTTATTCAGACGGGCGCCTCCTATATCTACAATCCTCTTCTAGGCTATTTTTCGGAGAGTTTTGCTGCTAGGGACAGGAAAGGCTTCAATGCGCTTTTGACAAAGGCGACGGTCGGGATCGTTGTTCTGGGGCTGGTGTGCGCTATTGGAGTAATGGTTTTAGGTGAACCGGTTCTTGTTCTTGTGTACGGGAAAAAGATGTCTGGCTTTTCATATCTACTTTCTCCGCTTGTGGCGCTTGCAATGCTTACGGGGTATATGTGGTTTGTAAACGATTTGCTAATGGCTATCAGAAACTTCCGGGGTGCCTTTGTTGGGAATGTTGCTGCTCTTATTTCCTCTCTCTGTGCCTTACCTTTAATTGGTCTGTATTCGATGGATGGTGTTACATATGTCTGTCTCATTTCTGCTTTCTGTGGAATAGGTTTCATGGCAACCGCGTTAGTTATTCAGCTAAAAGGCTACTGGAAATAGTACGTGACGCCTGAATCACGTTTCGGAAGATAAAAGGTGGGGTGGATGGATAAGCATCAGCGCTTGCTGGTTATTATTCCAGCGTATAATGAGGAAGAATCGCTCGAGGCAACGGTTGACGAGTTGGCGTGTGTCGCTCCAAATGTTGACTATCTCGTAGTAAACGACGGCTCCAAGGATTCAACTGAGCGGATTTGTCGCGATCGTGGGTACAACCACGTAACGCTGCCAGTTAATTCTGGCCTCACCGTTGGATTTCAGACGGGCATGAAGTACGCGCTCCGCAACGGCTACGATTATGCCCTTCAGTTTGATGCGGATGGCCAGCATATGCCTGAGTACATTGATGAAATGCTCGAGACCGCTATTAATGAAGACGCTGATATAGTAATTGGCTCACGTTTCCTTCACGTGAAAAAGGAAATCTCTGCTCGAATGATTGGCTCACGCCTTATTACAGTCATGATCAAGCTGACCACGGGAAAGCGCGTAGCTGACCCTACCTCGGGAATGAGAATGTTTAGCAAGGAAATGATTAAGCGCTTCGCGCAGGACGACTCGCTTAACCCTGAGCCCGAGAGCATTTCGCTTCTTATAAAAAAGGGGGCGAAGGTGAGCGAGGTTCAAGTTGAGATGCGTGAACGCCAGGCGGGGGAGAGCTACCTTAATATCTCCAAGTCGATTGCTTACATGGCGCGAGCTTGCATCTCCATTCTTTTCGTTCAGTGGTTCAGGTGATTATATGTCTAGCATTTTAAGGGTCGTACTCATTCTGGGTGCATTTGCCATCTTATTCGTGATTGTGAAGAAGCTCCGTAAGGCTCAGATACAGGTTCTCGACTCCGTGTTCTGGTTGTTCTTTGCTTTGAGCTTTGTCGTGTTTGCAGCCGTTCCCCAGATTGCCTTCTGGCTCGCAGGGGCCCTTGGCTTCGAAAGCCCGTCGAACTTCGTATTTCTCTATGCAATTGCGCTGCTTCTTTATCGAGAGTTCTCCAACACGGTAAAGATTGCAGAGCTCAGACGTCGCGTGAACGCACTTGTTGAAGAGCTCGCCCTCAAGTAGCATGACACCAGTTTATATGTCCTTCGAACCCACCAACATCATCGTCACCGGTGGCTGCGGCTTCATCGGGTCCAATTTCGTGCACTACGTGGTCAACAACCACCCCGGGATGCACGTCACCGTCCTGGACAAGCTCACCCACGCCGGCAACCGATTAGGTCAGAGTGAAGTATGTATCCAAGCACATTGAAGGCCTTTAAAAACGCAATGAGCTCTTTATATTTGTCACCCTTTCCGTAGCGGGCTTGGTCGCAACGAGCTATGTATCTGGATTTGGACCTACTTGGCGAACCTGGACTATAGAATAATAAAAAGCTGCAACAGCCGTTGTTATGATGTGGAATTACTGGTCTAGAAAGAGGTTTCTCGGCGCAAGCTAAAACCCGCGGAGTCTTCCTCGGCCAGACAGTCCGTTTTCCGAGAATCGCTTCGCAAACACATCAACTAGGTTTCTCCATCCAAGCACCGCGAGCGCAATAAAAAATGGAGAATAGAGAAACAAATACCTGGCCCTGCACTCAAACAGCATCAAAAACACGCTGAGCAAGAACACCGAACATAAAACCACATACTCCGTCTTTGATCTAGGGAACTTGAGCCAGTTCAGACAGATACCGACCAGGACAAACATCCAGCAAAGCTGGGCAAAAACCTGGAACAGCGTGAAAGAGCCGTCTTCTCCAAAGAACTTTGACAGCGTCTTGTCAGAATGAGGAGTACTCAAAAAAAAGTTTCCTTCAGCAGCCCACGCAAAAGTACCGTCCGAATAGTTCGAAATAGTCTTCTGGACCATCAACTTCAAAACACCCTGGGGACCCAGAGACTCTAACCTCTCAGCCCACTTTTCGAAATTTGCATGTGATCTATCCTGTTGGCTACCAAATGAGGCGGAATAGATAACATCGTCTTCATAGTAGCACCCATAAGTCTCGTCATTAAATCCCATCATCAAGAAATGAGCCATCGAAAAGGATTTATCGGCGTCAATCACCGGACCCGCCTCCCTTGCGAGTGAGTTAGCGCCAAACGAGAGAACAAGAGCACATGTGATTGCAGCGAATTGAAAAAAGAGCGATTTGATTTGAGAGCACTCCAACTGCCCGTCAACGATAATCCTTCGACGACTTATCGCGCATGCAGCCTCTATAAGCACAATTGAGACAACAACGAAGATGGCCGTAGGCTTAATAAAGTATCCGACCACGCCGAAAAAGAGCATGCCGAATGTGCGTAACGGGCTTCGGCCAGTATTGTTGTACAGAAACAAGACCAGCGCGGGGCAGATAGTTCCATACGTATCCGAATAAGGAACCGCAATCCAAGGAGAGAAGCTCAAGTACAAACAACCGAACGCAAGCGTATAGTACCCAGGACCAAAACCCGCCAGCCTCGCCACAACAAAGGAGGTCAGAACAACAGCCAAAGTAACACACGCTGCTCCCACCACGTCAAGCATGAGGTATACGTTTTGGAATCCAATAAGTTGGCAAAAGTGGCCCACAGTCTTGAAGATGAAAAGCAAAAACAGCTGGTTTGGATAGCGCGAGAAATAATCCAGCGTGGCTCCCTCATCGGACAACCCCGACATCAGCACACCGACATCCCAGCCCGTCTCAAAATATATGCTATTGATTAGGCAGATTTGAAGCACGAAAACTACCACGGCCAATGAAATGCTAACGCGTCTAAACATTCGAAGACCAAGGAAGTCCACGTTCACCTTTGGCCGTCTCTTAGCCAATGCCACAGAGACAACGAGCCCCACTATCACAACCACAGCCAGACAAGGTAAAGAAAGGGATGCCTCCTCCCCTTTGCAGGCATAAGGCAGGCGCGGGGCAAGGAAAGCAACGGCAAGCAGGGCAAGCGAGAAATACGCCAAAGCGACACATCTGCCAAAACGCAAAAACCACGGAATCTTAACGACTCCACGTGTCGCAGAACAAGATTCGACCACGTTAGCCCCTTAGGTTTCGTCGGTTGCTTTCATACGTTCTCTTTTCGATTAGATAGCGCGGGCGACTCTTTGTCTCAAGATACGCTTTGCCCACATACTCGCCGATAACACCGAGGCTAAGGAGTTGCATGCCACCCAAAAACAAGATGACACAGATGGTACTCGTCCAGCCCGAAACCGTCGCCCCAGAGAAATAAGAGAGGATCGCCCAAAAGGTCCCCAATAGGCCAACGAGGCCAATTACAGCGCCCGCCGCGCTAATCAGGTGGACAGGCTTAATCGAAAGGCTCGTTATCCCGTCAACAGCGAGAGCGATCATCTTTCGTAGGGGATAGTGACTGTCACCCGCAACGCGAGCCGCGCGCGAGTACTCAACGGTTGAACTGGGAAGCCCAATCAACGGAACCATTCCGCGCAAGAACAGATTTGATTCTCCATATTCCGACAACCCATCCAGAGCGGCAAGGCTCAAGAGCCTATAATCCGCATGATTGAAGACGGTATCTACCCCCATCTCTTTCATCATGCCGTAGAAAGCCTCCGCAGTCATCCTTTTAAAGAACGTATCGGTAGACCTGTCGTTTCTAACGCCATATACGACGTCACTACCGTCCAGGTACTTTTCAATCATTTTAGATACGGCCGAGATATCGTCTTGCCCGTCGCAATCTAAAGAAATGGAGACGTCACAGTACTTACGCGCTTCCATAAGCCCCGCAAGAAGGGCATTCTGATGACCTCGATTTCTTGACAGTGATATTCCCCTGAAATGAGCATCGTCGTTTGAGAGTCTTTCAATGATGGTCCATGTGCTATCACTCGACCCATCGTCTACAAACAGAATGCTACTTTTATCACTTACGATTTCGGCCGAAATCAATCCGCTGAGCTCAGACAAAAACGTTCCAGATGTTTTCGGCAAGACAGCTTCCTCATTGTAACAAGGAATGACCATCCACAAAATCGGCTTCGGGGACGGAGTCTGAGTATCTTCGCATCGCATGCACTTGCCTTTCACGGACAAAACGTTCAACGAAAAGTGATTATACCCCACCTCGCGGCGCAGCCCCGGTGCTAGACTCGCCATCTCCTGCCGAATCAACCATGGTAAAAATCCCCAAATTGATTCGCCGCGAGAATTCTCGCGGCGAATAGCTTGCGCTCATGAAGTGATTGGACGATCAAGAAGATGCGTAGCGCTGCAGGCGAGTTGGGGAGTGTGTTAGGGATATTAAATATAAAAATCCCGGATATGCTTTCGCATAAACGATGTCACGGCGATTCTAGGATTTTGGGCTGTGCGGAGTATGAGCTCAAAATGAGTAACAACGATAAGAAAGTTTCCAGGAGGCGTTTGGTTAGAATTTCTTTTTGTTCAAGCTGCACATCCGAGGCTCCTCAAAAGATGGGGCTTGGTTTGGCGCAGTAAGTAAGAATCCTGCTTGCACTGCTTGATGCCGCAAATGGGGACGGCGAGATCGTTTCACTTATGTCAGTGGCGATGGGTTTTCCGGGAGCTACTATCGGCTGGGCCTTCTCAGAATGGTACAAGGGAGGCAATGGTGAGATTTCTGCGGATAGCACCATTGCCTCTCTGATTATTTGGTTTTCCGCTTCATGTGTAATTCTCATCTTATTTATTGCGTCTAGGGCATGCTCTGCAAGGCGCCGTTCAAAATTGCACGGGATGTTGCTAATCTTGGAACAAGAACTTGAGAATGAGCAAATAGCCAAGAGGGCTCACTGTATCATCAGATGATGAGAAATCGATTGAGCCCAGGCATGCTGTATCGATACTAACCAGCGCAGAATAGCAAGTGAGGGGAAAACTCTGAAACTGCCCTTAGCCCCGCTTGAGGTTTGGAGGATAAAGAAAGATGACTATTGGGAAGGCCGATCTGAGTAAGGCGGATATTGGGGTAATTGCCGCGTTGTTCGTCGGCGTTTTATCTGCTGCGTCGCTGGCCTTTATCAAGCTATGTCCTTCCGCGGCTTTTGTCTATGCCCTGGCTGCGTTTGTCGGATCTGTATTCATTGCTTATTCGTATCATTTCTTTCTTAGGACTCCGAAACAGACCAAATATGGCGTTTCTTCTCCCAAGATGCTCGCTTGTATCATTGGGTTAAGCGCTATAGGTGCCATTCTTCTTGAGGTGTTTACGCTTTGGGGAGCGCCGTTGTCTACCCCGTTAGAGTTATCAGATTGGAGCAAGCGACGTATTCTAATCTTTTTCGTCGCTATTTCGGGCTGCATGATCGTACATGTCTCCAATTCGTACGCCGCGGTTCCCAAGATCGGGCCTTCAGGGCATTCGTATCAAAGGTCTATTGGCAAACTGTTTGCCTACTCTATTCCGGGTGTCACGCTGATGACCCTCTTTGTCGCAATAATTGGCTTGGTGCCTAGTTACTTTGTCTCTAAGATAATCGGTGTAGTTGCGGGTCGTTTAACTTATCTGTTGATTTGCTTTTTCCTTGTCGGCGTTGATGCGTTCTTTTATTTCTGGAAGAAGGGAAGGGTCGAGCTTTTTTTTCTCAGCTCTTGCCTACTATTGGGATCTTTCTTGGTTTTCATCGCACCTCCGGTAACCGCGATTTCTTGGGATGACGAGATTCATTACGATAGGGCGCTCGGTTTGTCATACCTAGGACATTCGGAGTATTCATACGCGGATCAACTGCTCGTCACTAAGCCCTGGGCCGCGGTGAATTTAGACCATGAATTGCTCTACGAGTCGGTGGATGAGGTCGCCGAGGCGGGTGCTTCTGCTGAACAGTCGGGCGAATATATGGAGCAGCCAAGTTTTGCATCGCCCATATCGAAAAGCAGTCTCACTACGGTCTCCACATTCGGGTATGTTCCATCGGCAATCGGTCTGTGGGTGGCTCGCGTATTCCATGTTCCAATTTTGGTGAGCTTCATGTTTGGTAAGATGGGCAACCTTATTTCATATGCAGTAGTTATTGCTTTTGCCATCCGTATTATCCCTACTAAAAAGTTGTCCATGATGCTCATTGGTCTTCTTCCGACGAGTATTTTTCTCGCTTCAAATTATTCGTATGATCCTGTTGTGACGTCATTTCTCATGCTTGCAGCTGCTTTGGTAGTGAGAGAAATTAGTCGTCCGCTCGAGCGACTTACAATCAAAAGCCTGCTAAAAATCGTCACTGCGTTATTCCTAGGGCTTGCTCCAAAGGCAATTTACTTTCCGGTCATTGGTCTGCTACTTCTTATGCCCCGAGCCAAGTTTTCCTCGCGCACCGCTTACAAACGCTATATCGGTTTCGTAGTCGCCTTCGGGCTCGTAATGGTTTTATCATTTGTGTTGCCAATGCTATTTAGCGCTGATGCGCAAGCAGGGGATGCCCGCGGGGGATCTGATGTTAGTGCTTCAGGTCAAATCGCGTATATTCTCTCTCATCCGTTGGATTACGCATACACACTCATCAACTTCATATTGGGCTATATTTCCCCTGTTAATTCCGATATGTACTCGCTTTCGTTCTCTTATATGGGCGTCTCTCTTCCGGCTGTGTTGCAATGGAGCTCAGCCTTGCCCTTTACGGTTCTCATCGTTGGATCTTTAATTGATAGTCCAAAAACGAAGACTTTTGGATTGAGCCTGTGTGGTAGGTTGTGGGTTCTTACTATAGTCGCATCATCGATTGCTCTTGTTTGCACGGCTTTATATGTGAGCTTTACATCAGTTGGATCGAATACCATTGCAGGTTGTCAAGCACGATACCTTACTCCGCTGTTGCTATACGCTGCCTTGCTTGCCCCTTCTTTTTCTACAGGGGGCATACAGATCAGTAATTCAGGCAAATTGATAAAGGAAGAAAGTACGACAAGAATAACTATGCTGTTCCTCACGTCAATTATGATCTTTTTCTCCGCTGCATGTTCGTATTATTTCATAGTACTCTGGTAGTTTGCCAGTTTGAGTATTGCGCGCTCTGAGCAGCATCTGTTTCGCGCTTTCCGTATCGCTTCCCATCCAGACGTTTCGCTCCTTCCGCATCGCCCGTTCTGCCATTTCCGTATCGCCGTTCCTCCGTCCGTAGAATCGGCTTGCAGTGCAACCGATTCACGGAAGGAGAAACCACATGGCAAGGAAGATAAGGGCGAAGTTCATAATGGAGCTCCGTGACCAGGGCATGTCGAGGAGATCGATCGCCAAGACCAGGCACATGTCCATGGGCAGCGTCTGCGAGGCGTTCGACATCGCGGGCGATCGCGGCATCACCTGGGACCAGGTGAAGGGCATTGGGGACGAGCGGGTCTACGAGCTGTTCTACCCCGACCGCAACGTGCGCGAGAGCGTCTTCGAGGAGCCCGACTGGTCCTACGCGCACGCCGAGATGGCGAAGGTCGGCTTCAACCTGCGCCTGCTGCATGACGAGTACAAGTCGAAGTGCTCGCGCGGGCACATGGTCGCCATGGGCTACACCAGGTTCTGCGAGCGCTACGGCGACTACACCGCGGCGAACAACCTGACCAAGCGCATCGAGCACAAGGCGGGCGTGTCGTGCGAGGTCGACTGGTCCGGCCCGACGAACGGCAGGGGGCTGGTGAACCCGATCACCAGGGAGGTCTCGAAGATCTACCTGTTCGTCGGCGTGCTCCCGTTCAGCCAGAAGGCCTACTTCGAGCCGACGCTGGATATGAGGGAGCGCACCTGGCTGTGCTGCTACGTGCACATGTACGAGTTCTGGGGCGGCGTGCCACAGTGTTCAGTTGGCCGTTGACACAAACACGCGTGCGCGGATGCGTGCGGTACTCAAGCGTGCCGCGGGCGGTACCGAAGGGCAATATTCACGTCTTTGGATGATACTACCGAAGCGCGTTGCAGGTGGAACGGAGAAAGTCTATTACTCAAGAATAAACGACGCGCAACCGATCGAATGAATCGAGATATTGCACACCTCTCGTTACGTCTCAACATTTCCATAGAGAACAGCAGAAATCTCAAAACTCGACAAGGCGCTCAGATCCGGCATCTCTATTGCCATGAGCAACAAGTGATTATTAACCTTTGCATTGATCGCGTCTCGAGTGTATAGGCGGCGGACCGGTGGGGCGCGGGCGCGGATGCGAGCGGTACTCAAGCGCGCCGCGGGCGGTACCGAAGGGCAATATTCACGTTTTTGGATGGCGTTACTGAAGTGCGTTATAGGTGGTATGGAGAAAGACGATTACTCAGTCAATGAGCCCCCTTTCTCAAAACACAGAAAAAGGGATCAGTAACTATCAATTAAGTCGCGGCAATAAGAGAGCGGGGGATTGGAGGCCCCGTCCCCTTATCTATAGTGCAATGATATTGCTAATACCTATTGTGAGACTGCATTTAGATCTTACAAGTGGTAATAGCGATTTCCTGGTTCTCCCACGGTGAAATTCGGGTTCATGTATGGATCGCCTTCTACATAGTAGTTTGCCCAGCGATAATTCATGTACGCAACCTCTTTGTGGAAGCGAATCTGCTTGTCCGTGTTGTTTTCAACGCCTCTAGAAATTGACTCGTAATGATACAGCTCGACTTCGGGCGTGTATACAACCAGATCGTTAATCTCGCGAAGCTTTAGGCAAAAGTCGACATCATTAAATGCGACTTGAAGCTCTTCGGTAAAACCTCCGACTTTTTCGTATTCGCTACGTTTGGTCATAATGCAAGCCGCCGTGACGGCGCTGAAGTCTTGCTGTGCATCGTTGAGTGCAAAATAGCCCCAGTTGTCTTTTGGCATGCTTTGGCAGAGATGTCCTGCCACGCCGCCCGTGACGCATAGGCCAGCGTGTTGAATGGTGTTGTCGGGATAGTAGAGTTTTGCACCAACTGCGCCAACATCCTCGCGTGCGCAGATGCCAAGCATAGTTTCAATCCAATTGGGCGTAATCACTTCAGTGTCGTTATTCAGCAGCAAGAGATAATTGCCCTTGGCATGGGACACTCCAAAGTTCATGAGCTTGGAAAAGTTAAATTCGTGCTCCCAGGTAACAAGGCGAACGATATCAGGGTATTTGGCTTGTAACTTATCGTAATACTCGAACGTTGCATTTTCCGTGCTGTTGTTTTCGATTATTACAAGCTCGTAATTGTCGTATGTGGATTTCTCGACAATTGACGTAATGCAGTTATCGAGGATATCAGCGTGATCTTTGGTCGGAATGATGATCGAAACGAGCGGATGGGAATCTGGCGCGGCGTAGGTTACTTTATATGTAAAGGGACGACGCGCTTGTTCAACTTTTGCATTGAGCCCAAGTCTGTCGAGGTGATTCTGAACCGCCTTAATTCCCGCAATGGTGGCATAAGGTTTGCTGTCGGCATTTGCTGCGGTTGACGTTTCGCTTAAGCGCCAGTGATATAGAACTTTTGCAACATGGTGGACATTCCTTGCCTTTTCAACGGCCCGGAGAGTCAAATTGTGATCCTGGGCTCCATCAAACTCTTTCGTATTCGGTTCTAGAGTGTCAAGAAGGGACTTACGGATGGTAAGCATGTGGCATATATAGTTATTATTTCTGAGTAAATCGATATTGAAATCCGGTTTAAAGAACGGCTGTGCCAGCTTTCCATCGGGCATGAGTTTGTCTTCATCGCAATAAAGAAGATCAACGTCATCATTGTTTTCAATTGCCTCGGCATACGAGAACAACAAATCCGGTTCAAGGATGTCGTCATGGTCAAAGAAGCAGACGAAATCGCCCGAAGCAGCGGCTACTCCGGCATTTGTGTTTTCGGAAATGCCCTTATTCTCGGCAAGGGTAATTGATTTAATTCTGTTGTCGCGGGCTGTCTCCTGCTCAACGCGAGCCTTTAGTTCCTGATTGTCAGGGCTTGCATTAACTAGGAGGAGCTCCCAGTTTGCATAAGACTGGTTTTTTACGGATTCGACCATATCGTTAAAAAACGAAATGGGCGTGTTGTAAAGAGGGACAATGATGCTGAATTTCGGAGCGCTATTGAAGACGATTTTTCTCTGCTTCTCCAGTGCACCAATGGTTGCCTTATGCTCTGTAAACCATTCGGGGTATTCGGGGTCAAACTGCGCATGGGTAAAGAGGAAGTTGGTCTCCTCAAGAAGCAAGCCTAATTTATCAGGCGTTAAGCAGTCAAATGCACTGAATGATGGGTGATTTTGATCGTCAATAATAAAATAGTAACGATCAAACGCCTTTGGCATGCGGATCGAGAGCTGCGTTTCAAGTTGCTTTTTCTCGGATGTAAATCCAACGCTCGTTACATTTGAACCGAAATTGACTATGCTCAGCCCAACCTCATTGAGGAACCGGTCGAGGCAGCGAAGTTTGATTTGCGAGTCATTGCGGTACGGTGTTCTAACCGTGCACCTCAGGATATACTCGTTTGAATCTTCGATGCACTGCCAAAAATCAATCGTCGCCATCTCAAACTCTGAAACGTCATCGTAATTTCGGAGTTTGCTGCACATGTCAGGTTTAATTTTGTAGTTAAGACGCGACTCCCATTTGATGTTCTTGCAATTGAGCGAAAGGGAGTCGCTGCTCAGGTTGCAACCGTCTTTGCCGATTTCGTTAAACTCAATTTTAATGGCTCGGGTATCGGGGTCGGGGATTACAAGAACGTATGAGTTCGATTCGCCGTTATTGTCCTTGAATTTTAGAAGAGACAAAGGTAAGCGGCGGTCGTCATCCGTTGCCGCTTGAGCTTTTATGCTGGAGCCTTCATGGATGCCTTCTATTTTAAGTTGCTGGTAGATTTTCCAGTTTCCTCTGCATACTCCGGTTGTTTCGACTCGCATTGTTTGCCTTTCGTTTGTTGGACACTGCTCATTGTACTAATTCATTTCCTACCTCGCGATAAATGCAGAAAGAGATGCGTGTTTCTGCTGTCCGTTTTAAAGAGAATGAGGAGGAAGCCGTTGCCGGCGCATATAATTTTAATAACTATGTTTGTCTAATCGTTATTTGCAATTAGCAGCTTTTGCTCAACGATTGTCAACTGAGAGGAATTCTATGAAAGGCATCATCCTCGCCGGCGGGTCCGGCACGCGTCTGTACCCGCTCACGCTCGTGACCTCCAAGCAGCTGCTGCCGGTCTACGACAAGCCCATGATCTACTACCCGCTGTCCACCCTCATGCTGGCGGGCATCCGGGACATCCTGGTCATCTCCACGCCGACCGACCTCCCCAACTTCGAGCGCCTGCTCGGGGACGGCTCGCGCTACGGCGTGAACCTCTCCTACGCCGAGCAGCCCTCGCCGGACGGCCTGGCGCAGGCCTTCACCATCGGCGAGGGGTTCATCGCCGGCGAGCCGTGCGCGCTGGTGCTCGGCGACAACATCTTCTACGGCAACGGCCTCAGCCGCCACCTGACGCGCGCCGTCCAGAACGCCGAGTCGGGCCGCGCCACGGTCTTCGGCTACCACGTGGACGACCCCGAGCGCTTCGGCGTCGTGGAATTCGATGCGCAGGGCCGTGCCGTCTCCATCGAGGAGAAGCCCGCCGAGCCCAAGAGCTCCTACGCCGTCACCGGCCTGTACTTCTACCCGGGCGACGTGGCAGCCAAGGCGCATAAGGTCAAGCCGTCGGCCCGCGGCGAGCTGGAGATCACCACGCTCAACCAGATGTACCTGGAGGAGGGGACGCTGTCCGTGGTGACGCTGGGCCGCGGCTACGCGTGGCTGGACACCGGCACCATGGAGAGC
>OGYI01000309.1_pt1 | contig 62795 bp, 76 predicted proteins | sample 1576521 | NCBI WGS metagenome assembly OGYI01 (sample SAMEA3541484, study PRJEB24748) | human gut metagenome | biome: human gut; feature: human-associated habitat; material: faeces | place: China | collected 2012
TGCCGGATAGGAACGGCAAAATTTTTTACACTTCTATTACTTCTTTATCGCACATAAGCAAAGAGCCAGGGAATGAAGCAGTTAATGGCTGGAGGAGGGGTTGCCTTGATCGGGATGACTCTGGTGCCGCTCCTGTCCGGTCTGTTCGGATGAGCAATCCCAGGGCATGACTATGCTCATGCCAGGTGGCGGCGAAAGCCGCCCTACATAGACCGTGTAAAGGGCAGGCGGGTACGTAGCCGTTCAGCAGACTGATCACCTCTGAAGGCTGATTTTATGCGGGTTTTCTCGATATGCAGGTGCGCAGGCAGAGAGAAAAACGCAAAGAAACTACTATCTCATTTTCAAAGGAGGAACTGCCCTATGGATTTTTTCAACAGTGCCATTGATGTACTGCAGACACTCGTTATTGCCCTCGGTGCGGGCCTTGGAATCTGGGGAGCCATCAACCTGCTGGAAGGTTATGGTAATGACAATCCGGGAGCCAATGCTCATGTGTCATAAAGAAACACACAAGAGATTGATAGACAGCAGCCTACTATTCCGTAAATTTTGTTTCAGGACTTTCTTTTTCAATGCCGATATGCTATAATATTTCTATTCCAAGTAAGGAGTTAAAAATATGCGGCAAGGTATTCTTAATTAACTATAATCAAATAGTGGGAACAAAGAATTGTAACCGTCCCTTGCAAGGGGCTTAGTTTTTTGTACCCTTTTTAAGAATACTTTTGCCTTATATATTTGACATATCAAAAGAGCGACCGCTGCTTGCAGTGCGTTGTATGTATGTGTATGTCTATTCGCTATATCCCCAGCGGTAAAAGTATTTTGCTGCTGGGGATTTTTATGCCCTTTGGGGGCTGAATGGAGGACAAACACATGAAAATAATCAATATCGGCATTCTTGCTCATGTAGACGCAGGAAAAACGACTTTGACAGAAAGCCTGCTCTATACCAGCGGAGCCGTTCCGGAATTAGGGAGTGTAGATAAGGGAACAACGCGGACAGACACCATGCTGTTGGAACGCCAGCGTGGGATTACCATTCAAACGGCCGTCACTTCTTTCGGCTGGAAGAATTATAAGATCAATATTGTCGATACCCCCGGCCATATGGACTTTTTGGCGGAAGTATATCGCTCACTTGCTGTTCTTGACGGAGCAATTTTAGTAGTTTCCGCAAAGGACGGCGTGCAGGCACAAACACGGGTACTGTTCCATGCGCTCCAGAAAATGAAAATCCCAACGATTATTTTTGTAAATAAGATAGACCAGGAGGGCATTGACTTACAGAGCGTTTATCAAAATATCAGAGAAAAACTTTCTGATGATGTCATGGTTATGCAAGATGTTTCGCTCACTCCGGAAGTGTCTCTGACAGACATTGAGGATATAGAAAAATGGGATTCTATTATTGCTGGAAATGATGAACTTTTGGAAAAATATATTGCGGGGGAACCTTTGAAAATACAAGATTTACAGAGGGAGAAATGCAGAAGAATGCAAAACGGTTCCCTGTTTCCTATTTATCATGGGAGTGCAAAGAACAATATCGGAACTGAAAAGCTGATTGAAGTGATTGCAGAAACATTTACTTCTGGTGCGGACAACGATCAATCCGAGCTATGCGGAAGCGTTTTTAAAATCGAGTACACAGACCAGAAAAAGCGGCTCGTTTATTTGCGGTTATACAGCGGGACACTTCATTTACGGGATACGATTCTCCTGCCCCAAAATCAAAAACTAAAAATCACAGAAATGAGGATTCCGTCAAACGGAGAGATTATACCGGCGGACACAGCCTGTTGCGGAGAAATTGTTATTTTGACCAATGACACTCTGAAGCTGAATGATACTCTCGGAAATGTAGAACTTTTGCCGCGCAAGGCATGGGAAAAAAATCCGATTCCTTTGCTTCGGACGACGGTGGAGCCGCAAAATCAGGAACAAAGAGACCTCCTGCTGAATGCCCTGACGGAAATTGCAGATACAGATCCGCTGTTGCATTACTATGTGGATACGATAACGCATGAAATCATCATTTCTTTTTTAGGAAAAGTCCAGTTAGAGGTTGTATGCTCTCTGTTAGTAGAGCGATACCATGTGAACATAAATGTGAAAGAACCTACGGTCATTTATCTGGAAAGGCCATTAAAAACAGCCAGTTACACGATTCATATTGAAGTGCCGCCGAATCCGTTTTGGGCATCCATTGGCTTAACTGTAACGCCACTTCCTGCCGGAAGTGGAACCCGGTTTAAAAGCAAAGTATCTCTCGGCTATTTAAACCAAAGTTTTCAAAATGCCGTTATGGAAGGGGTGCGTTATGGAATGGAGCAAGGCTTATACGGTTGGGAAGTGACAGATTGTGAAATTTGTTTTGACTATGGAGTTTATTACAGTCCAGTTAGTACCCCCGCAGATTTTCGTTCCCTTGCTCCTATCGTGTTAGAACAGGCATTGAAAAGAGCAGGAACACAATTATTGGAACCATACCTTTCCTTTACCCTTTTTGCACCGCAGGAATATCTTTCACGGGCTTATAATGACGCACCAAAGTATTGCGCAATCATTGAATCAACCAGACTTGAAAAAGATGAAGTTATTTTTAAGGGGGAAATCCCTGCCCGTTGTATTGGTGAATATAGAAATGATTTGAATTTTTATACAAATGGAAGAAGTGTCTGCATTACAGAATTAAAAGGGTATCAGGAAACTTCCGGCGAGCCTGTGTTTCAGCCACGCCGCCCGAACAGCCGTTTAGACAAGATCCGGCATATGTTTCAGAAGATAATGTAACATCTTGCGCAATGCAAACGTTCATTGCTGGCTATTGCGAAATATCATTGATAAAATCAGCATCAGAGAGGAGGAACCATTTTGAACCAGAAACAGACGGATATTACAACAGGAAAGCAAATACGTCATCTGCGAACACAATCGGGAATGACACAGGAAGAACTGGCTGGGAAATTGAATGTTACCCGGCAGGCGCTATCGAATTGGGAGAGAGATGTTAATGAACCCGATTTAAATACGTTGAAAAAAATTTGTTTTCTTTTTGGAGTCCACATGGACGATTTTGCGAAGGAGGTAATAACAAAAATGGAAACATGTGAAAAAAAGAGAAACGACAATTTAATAAGTATGATATGGCAATTGGACTTTTTTATGGTGTCGGGATATTTCTTGGCATTGGTATTTTCTTTGTTGGCGGTTTTATGACAATGTCGGGTGCAGGGTGGGGAGCATCACTATTTGGCGGTGGCTGTTTTTCTCTTGTATTTGGCTTGATATGCCATGCAGTTATTACATTGAGAAGAAATGACAAATGATGACATATCCTGCTTTCTAGTCTTTTCGGTCATATCGCGTAAAAAAGCCGCTGCTTTTGGCTTTCCAATAGCGGCGGCAAAGGGAAATATCCTTTGAATACCTTACAGAAGAAAAGTTTTGCAGCATTACAAAAATGGTGAAGCAATGGGGTGTTGATCCCGCTCCATCTCTGGTTGGCAAATATGTTAGTGGGATAAAGCGTCCGGCGAACAATGTTGCTATTCAGATTCTCGATTCAGAATTGAAATCGAGCTATGGAATTCAATTGCGTGACGATGTTGCGAGAAAACTTCCGGGATTCCTTATCATGCTTCCCAAAGACATGCCACAACATGACATGCAGAAACTGTACGATGTCTGTAAGCGTTCGAATGGGAAAACTCTGTACTTTTCTCAAGCTGTTCCAAAGCTGCGATTAGGGGAGTCTGCCTTGATCGATGCGGAACATCTATGGAAACCAGTAAGCGTCGGTTTCGTGCGCTACTGGATGCCTCGTCCTCTTGCCATTGCGGAGACTCGACCGATGCCGGATCCCAAGAAAAAGCGTCATTGGCGAGCTGCCGAATCAATGTATTTGGCACTGGGCCATGTATGGCGTGATAAGTATGTTCCCAATGATATTCAGGGTACGCGGGAATCGCGGTATTGGGAGACGGTGGATGCAGTTGCTGATCAGTCTTCTAATTTCAGAATATTCGATTGCCGACGGGTGAGTCGCGTGAACATGATTGATTATGCGCATCATACCAATAGTTCCAATGTGCTACGTGCTATGAGTGCTTTAATCGCCATTTCTGATGGTGAAGGGTCGCTTGATTGTGCCGCTCTAGCTGTTGGGCAGAGTCGACATTTGGGAGGTGGATTCCTCATGCCTCTTGATTTTCCCAAAAACATGATTGTGCCTGACGGACACTTTGAAAAGGGGGTTCCTTCATGGTTGAAGTGACTCAGGCTTTAGCTTTTATGGAACAGCGGTATGCTCAGTTTGTTGCCTTGGCTCATGATGGTCGCACTCCATACCGCTGGCAGTTCCGTTTGATGCGGTATGTTGCGCAAGAAGGACGCTGGCCTGATCGTATTTCAGTGCCAACGGCATCTGGCAAAACCAGCGTTATTGATATCCATGTATTCCTTAATGCGATGGTCGGATTAGCTGAAGACGAAAGCCGAAAAGAACATGAGATCTTGTCTTGCCTTCCGTTGCGGCGCATCCCTCGGCGCTTGGCGTTAACGGTGAATCGTCGCTCTCTTGTCGATGACCAATTTGATGAGGCTGACGAGCTTTGCGGCAAAATCCACACGAGTGAATCCATGATTCACTATAAGGAAGGCCTCAAGCTCAGAGCTGGTGTGCATGATGGTTTGCCTCATACTGATAAGCCTTCCGTTATGAATGTTGTCGAATTGCGTGGCGGTATAGCTTACCAGAGAGACTGGCGGTATTATCCGCAGACCTGTGCTGTCATCTGCGCTACACCTGACATGTTTGGTAGTCGTTTGCTATTTCGTGGTTATGGTACCAGCCGTACCATGCGCTCTATGGAAGCCGGATTGCTTGCCTACGATACTGTGCTGGTGGCCGATGAAGCGCATCTAAGCCGGCAGCTGCTTGAAACAGCGCAACAGGTGGATCGCATTGAAAGTATGGCTGACTATCCTCTCAGTGAATGCGTTTCTCCACTGCAGGTAGTGGAAACCACAGCGACTCCAGTTAGTGAGGGTGCAAAACGGACCAGCGTGGAAATCGAGCAAGAGGATTTGACGGTTGATACGTCGCTTGCTGATCGACTGTGCAAACCGAAGCCGGTTGTTCTGGATTGCACCAGCGCTACGGAAAAGGAAGAGATCCAAAAGATCGTTGATATCTGCGTTGGAATGATCCAGAATCAAGAATCTGGTGAATATGGCGAGACTGGCAATGGTGTAGTCGGGTGTATTGTCAATACGGTTAAAAAAGCCAAGCAAGTGGCGAAAGAACTGTCGGCTCAGCTGAAGAAAGCTGGTATCAGTCGCCCAGTAGCGAGCTACATAGGTCCAATGCGCGCCTACGATAAGAAAAAAATTCTTACGGCAATGCGCGATGCTATGTCGCTAGATGCTTCGCCTGAATCTCCATGTTGCATCATTGGCACGCAGACGTTGGAAGTGGGAGTGGACGTTGATTTCACGACCCTTATTACGGAATTAGCTCCGGCATCTGCGTTGGTGCAGCGCGCTGGCCGTGTCAATCGTCGTGGGCTGAACCCCCAAGGCGATATGTATGTCTTTGGCATCAATGGGAAACGGCTAACTGCTAAAACAGTGGCTCCATACGATGAGCGGGATCTTGATAAAGCTTTGGCCTGGTTGGAGGAACTTCCTCGGACTGATTCGGAATTACCGAACATGAGTGCGTGGTCAGTTCGGCAATCGATTCTGCAAGGGAATTATGTTCCTGCAGAGAAGCCTCGTCGTCTGCTGTTCCAACGTTTAGAGCCGTGGGATGCTGAGAACCTTTCATCCACGGATGAGCAGTTGTCTGCTGATTTGCGGTTGCCGGGGCTCCAACAGGGGAGTGCGGATCTCAATCTGTGGTTACGTGATGATCTGGCGGACGATTCCCCGGACATCGGTGTTGTGGTCAGGGATCTGCCGCAGGACACGAATATTGCCATCGCATTGCTTGAGGAAACTGAACCTGAGAATGAGGAATTGTTCCCGTTGCGTAATCAGGAACAAGCGGCAAAGCTGAAGGCGAGTCTTAAAGGTGGTGCTATAAGGGCTTTCCTGTATCGAGCTTCAAACGAGGAAGGACAACGCGTCTTGCCTCTAGGCGCTGCGGATGCGAATCGACCTGATTCATATGATGGGCGCATTAAAACCGGTGATGTCATCGTCTTGGACGCTTCCGTGAAAATGTTCACTGAGCTTTCTTCGGAGGGGGAAGTGGTAATGCTCGACCTTGATGGGAAGAGTATGGCTAAAGATGTATACAATGCATGCGCCCTCGGGAAAATGGTGCGTCACTATAAGGAAGCTGACGGTCACGATGGAATCAAGACTGCTTTTACGCAGGCCTATGCGTTGGTGAATAACATAGGCGATTTTACTGCTGAGCAGCAAGAGCAGATGAATCGCGATTTGCAATTGATTTGTACACCAGCATCGGAAATGTCTTCAGATTCTTTTGCCGATGCAAATACTCTTGTGCTCAACCGTATCATGTATGAAGAAGATGAAACTGGGTGCAAAACCTGGTGGGTGGTTGTCAGTTTGCATGCCAGTGATTCGGGATCGGAATCCGATCAGGAGATATTGAGCGCCAAAGCTAAAGAATATGAATTATTGCTTGGTGGTCCTCATCGACAAGAGGAAGGCCACCAAGATCATGTTGCGGCACGAGCTGAGGCCTTGGCACGTATGGTAGGTTTTGATGATGACATGGTCGAGAATCTTCGTATTGCTGGCGAATACCATGACGAAGGCAAAATCGATGCACGCTTCCAGACTTTGCTTTATCAGGGACGAAAGCCGCAGGGGCAGCGAAAGTTTCGTGCCAAAAGTCGATTTAGCTCTCGTGCGTGGGAACAGCAGTTCAGGAACCAATGTCAGCTGAGAGGGTGGCGTCATGAGCAGCGATCCGTGGCTGAATTTGTGTTGGCATGTGAAACCGAAACGGAACTTCGTCAATTGCCGGAATATCGCAGACAGCTGATCGAACGACTCATTGGAACTTCGCATGGTCATGGACGGTCGACCTTCGAACACGGGACGGACTATCTGTTGCCGGAGAGCGGAGGAGCATCTAGAGCGCAAGCGCCGGCGCTGAACAATATCGCTGATGATTTGTTTGAATCTGGAGGGTGGGAAGCCCTTATTGATCGCACCAATCAACGATATGGTTTCTGGGGAGTCTCCTATATGGAAGCACTCTTAAGAGCGGCTGACATCACCTGTTCGAAGGAGGGATTGTAATGGCTATTCGGATACCAGCGGATATTACTGACGCCTTTTCCCACCTCATGATGGTCGGACTTGCTTCAATTCTGGAAGATGATGATAGTGGCCGACATTGCATGATCCGGTGGGTCGATTTTCGTCATGCGGAACTGACGATAAGTGATGATTTGGATATGGAAGCAGTATCCGTCATAGTCAGTAATCATGCAGAACGATGGTCTTCCATGAAGGCATTGCAATCTCGCGGAGACTATACGGTTTCCGGTGCGAGAGATGCAGGGAAGAGCTCTTCCATGCATGCCACTATGTCACCAAGATTGAGTGCTTTGGGTGTGCCGGGTGGCTGGGAGAAACTGTCTCAAGATCGCGAAGCGGCGATTGACGACTTGCGAACTTGGGGCGATTACCGGTATTTCGGGGCATTGGGCCAACCTTCGTACTGGTCAGGTGAACGGAGTAAAAAGTTATGGTCTGACGCAGGTGCCTCGCGTTGGGAAATGGTTACACGCAACCAAGGCCAGGAATTCGTTCAAGGTCGATTGCTTCCATTGGCTCAAAAGGTAGCTGAGCGTTCCGTTCAAGCTGTACAAGATGGGTTGATGGGGAAGGATATTGTTGACGAAGCGGGCAAAAATAGTGCGACGAGTCGCACTGCGACTGGACTGCATGCGCCGTCAAAAACCGATAACGCTCGCGCTTGGTGTGCATTGATGGGCGTGTCTGCTTTCCCTACGTGGGTTTGCACCAGTGCTGGAAACGATGATCGTGATCCGAGTACGGCTCTGTTTCAGTTGAAAGGACCTATCCGTTTCGCTGTGCTTCCCATAACAGACAAGCCTTGGACGGTTGCGAAATATCGATCGGTAGTTCGTAGTAGCGCGCTCGCCGAATTCGGCATACAACAGAAGACCACGACGACCGACATGACAACAATTAGCTCTGCTGCTGATTGGTTGCGCGAAAAAGGCGTGTGTGCCTGCGTACTGTTCAACCAGTTTGTTTCCGACAACGCTAGCGCGCCGGAACGTTGGCTTGAGCCGGGAGAAATAATTCCTCTGTAAATGCGAAGAATCGGAGAAAAACATGGACGATGACCCCATCCCGATTAGCTTGGTTGCCAACTACATGTTCTGCCCACGCAGAGCATGGTTGGAAGCTGTCGGAGAAAAAGTCGAATCGGCACAGATTGCGCAAGGCACGTATGATCATCGAAAAGTTGATCGTTACGGTGGCGCTCCGGACGCCGATTCATTTCAAGCGGTAAATATCAGGCATGAGGGATGGGGCGTTTCCGGGCGCCTTGATGCAGCGTGCATGACGGATGATGGAATCATCATCCGCGAATATAAGGCCACCCCGGTAAAACGTGCGATGCAAGTCACTGAAGCAATGCGAACACAGTTAGCTTTGCAGGCGGCTTGTTTGGAAGATATGGGGTTCTCCGTTGCGGGCACTGAAATTTTCTTCACCACGCACCATCGTCGTGTGGAAGTTGAGCTTGACCAAGAGGATTATGACCAAGCGCACAAAGCGGTAGAGGAAACCAGAGCGTTGATTAATGCTGGTCATGCTCCCGAGCCTCTAGAAGATAGCGCCAGATGCATGCGTTGCTCTCATGCTGGGATATGTCTTCCTGAGGAACGTCAGCTATGCGAAGTCACGCATAGAATCATGGTGTCGTCTCCAGACAACCAAGTAACGCATTTGGCAACCCCGGGAGCCAAAGCATTTACACGATCAGGTCGAATGATAGTACAGAAGAATGGTGAAGAACTCGCATCCGTGCCATTGGACACCATTCAAGGTCTGCAGATATACGGAAACACTGATCTGTCTAGCGGCCTCATTCGTGAGCTGATGTGGCGCGATATTCCAATCGTATGGTGTAGCGGAACGGGAAGGATGTATGGGTGGGCGACATCATCCTATGGTCCGAACGGTGAACATCGAGTGGATCAGCACGTTGCCTCTCATGAAGGCAGACTCGGACTCGCGAGAGAATTTATCATCGCTAAAATACATAATCAGTCCGTACTGCTCAGACGTTCAGAATCAGACAATCTGGTGCTACCTCAGCTGCGACAAATCGAAAAACAGGTAGCTAACGCGAACAGGTGGCAGGACGTTTTGGGATTAGAAGGCGAAGCTGCATCGCTCTATTTTTCGCAGTTTGGACATCTCGTTAAGACTGAAAAAAGAGTCGATTGGCCTTGGGTCGCAAGGATGCGTCGTCCCGCTCCCGATGAGCTTAACTCATTGCTAGACTTCACTTACACTCTGCTGCTTTCAGACTGCGTGAGAGCATTGATTTCCTGCGGGCTTGATCCGCATGCGGGCTTTCTGCATAGCAGTAAACGAAACAAGCCAGCACTGGCGTTGGATCTTATGGAGGAGTTTCGCGCTCCCATTGCGGATTCCGTGGTGCAAACAGTCATTAATAATGGCGAAATCAGTGTAGACGGATTTTCACATGTGCTTGAATCAGTACGTATGACTGATAAGACGCGTAAGACTGTCATCCAGGCATACGAGAGGCGTATGGAGACGGAGATTACGCATCCGATATTTAAATACAAGGCATCATGGAGACGGATTATCGAGATTCAGGCTCGAATGATTCTGGGGTACCTTGACGGAACGCAACCTGAATACAGGGGGATACGAATTCGGTAGAAGCGGCAACGGTGGAAGCGGTTTCATATCGGGAGGCGGATGATGAGTGACGAAAAACGAAGTTATCTTGTGGCGTACGACATCAATGATGATAGACGTCGTGATCACGTGGCAAAAATATTACGGTGCTATGGCGAGAGGTTGCAGTATAGCGTGTTCTTTCTGCGGATTCGGCCTGCAAAAATGCTGGTTGTCCAGAATCTAATAGAAGTTGAAATCGATGGTTCAACGGATTCAGTTGTTGTCTGTTTTCTCGGAAAAGAAGAGCAGGCAAGAGAGGGAATGTCATTCTTGGGACGACGGGAATACAGTGATTTAACCATTCCGACGGTTATCTGATTTCACTTTAACCTCTCTGATTGTCTTTCACCTATGTGATTGTGGCTTGATAATTCAAAAGGTTTTTTATGAATTTTGGAATACGAGAGGTGAATCATTGCTGCGACACGCGATGACCTCTCGCATGAGGAAATATAAGGGTTTATGTCTCTTTTTCTGGTGATAAACTGACTGGAGGGAGAGGTATCTGTTCCGCTCTCGCAAAGTTTTTAATTCGCTTAGTCATTAGAGCGGATTAGAATGAGACCATTCCTGAGCTAATCAGCTCAGGACTTCATTGAGGAAATGATCCGTTTCGTATGGGCGTACATGCGGCAGTGAAATTCCTGAGCTAATCAGCTCAGGACTTCATTGAGGAATGCTGCGCTATGGCATTGCAAGCAACAAACTTTAATTCCTGAGCTAATCAGCTCAGGACTTCATTGAGGAGCGAAATGGACGCCGAACACTCGATTTAAATTGTGCAATTCCTGAGCTAATCAGCTCAGGACTTCATTGAGGAATGATCAATTCCTATCTAATAGGGGCGTGCGCGCAATTCCTGAGCTAATCAGCTCAGGACTTCATTGAGGAGACTCGCTTGACCCCGGCAGCATGTTCCAGCCGTGATTCCTGAGCTAATCAGCTCAGGACTTCATTGAGGATTTAAATCACTTCGCTCCGTCGGTACGCCAGGTCTTGATTCCTGAGCTAATCAGCTCAGGACTTCATTGAGGACGGCATGTTTTCGCCGATCAGCGCAATAAGCCGGTATTCCTGAGCTAATCAGCTCAGGACTTCATTGAGGATCCATGCTCATACCGGTGGCCGGCAGCGTGTCGCGGGATTCCTGAGCTAATCAGCTCAGGACTTCATTGAGGACAGCCGCAGCTGGCCGCAGCCGTCAAGGGCGCGACCATTCCTGAGCTAATCAGCTCAGGACTTCATTGAGGGCTTGGAGACGATGTCTACGGACGTTACTCGCTGCCAAAGTCCTGAGCTAATCAGCTCAGGACTTCATTGAGGGCTGGTCTGCACGAAGGAACTGTGCGACGAGATCGTAATTCCTGAGCTAATCAGCTCAGGACTTCATTGAGGGAGGTGGCCTGAGCGGTAACCTTCAACACTTCGGCGGATTCCTGAGCTAATCAGCTCAGGACTTCATTGAGGGCGCAAACACCGCGCGCGTCTATAACAAGCAGACCGGATTCCTGAGCTAATCAGCTCAGGACTTCATTGAGGGGGAAAGCTATCCGGTCGTTTAATCGCCGATCAGAGATTCCTGAGCTAATCAGCTCAGGACTTCATTGAGGAGTGTTGGGCGTGTGCCTGGGACATCAGATCATCGCCACCGCGCTGGGGGCGAATTCCTGAGCTAATCAGCTCAGGACTTCATTGAGGAGGGGACAATGACCCCGCTGATTTGAGGGACGGGTATAATTCCTGAGCTAATCAGCTCAGGACTTCATTGAGGAGAGAGATAATAGTTGGCGAGCCACTGGCTCAGATAGATTCCTGAGCTAATCAGCTCAGGACTTCATTGAGGATTGTCGGAGTACGTGATGGTGAACTGGTGGTTGGCGATTCCTGAGCTAATCAGCTCAGGACTTCATTGAGAGTCTATTGGCTCTGATTGTCGTTGTGCGCCCTGGCTTGTGAAGCCGCTTTCTGAATTAGGAATAGCTGCTATCAGGGAGGGCAAGAGAACTATGTCAAATTTGACGTAGATTGTGGCATTTTCTGTGGCCAAGTTCATCCTTGATGAAAGGATTTCTACTTGTAATGTAGTATTGGTGCGTATGATGCTGAGAATTGACGAGCGCGATTTGAGGTCGAAGCTCAATGAGCACAGGAGCCTTATTGGATATGGTTCCAAGGGCGACGGCATCGCCAACATTGTTGCGGGCCTATTCTATATTCCAACAGCATGGACGTTTGCGGAATTGCCGATGCGGGCACGATGCTTATTTGCTGTGCTGGGTGTTGTGATAATCGCGTTGGGTGTCGCGAGTATCGTATGCAAGGGACTCACTTCCGAAAAACTATATAAGGAAATCGAATCGATGAACAGAAGAGCTAGCTCTCTCATTGCGGTCAAGGATGGCATGGACGCGCTGTCCAACCGGTATCTGACGTATTACGACGAGCAGTGGAATTGTTGGTTTCTTCCGAACCATCGTTCATTTGATTCGTATGAGGAAGACAAAAGAAAGCTTTCGTCATATCTTTCGTCGGAATTCAAGATTCCGTCTGACGATTTCCAAATGAGATTCGTTGGAACTGCGACCAGTACAAAGTTGTCTACCGCGCATAATGAGGAGCGCACTTACGATTACCGATTGTATCTTGCGTCGGTGATCCGGATTCCTGATGCTTGGGATGCTGAAGGTGAGTTCGCGATTGGATCCAAGAAGTGCAAGTGGATGACGGTCGGTGAAATGCTGAACGACAGGAAAATCTACGCCATCAACCATGACGTAATCCAAATGCTCAAGGATCTCATCTGACACATGTTGAGAAGTTCACTTCGCGTATAAGTCTTCCCCTTTCTGTCCGTAGAAAGCCATTTTAACTCAAGTAGATAAGTTATGTAAGAGACATGCGAGAACGAGAAGATTTCCTGAGTGTCCAATAGACGTCCGGATTTTCCGCCACAACGTCGCGTATACGTCCGGCATTATCGGCACTCGTGCATCCAGCTGTGTCTGCGGTTGCCTCCCATGGAGGGTGACTGGACTGTGATTTTGATGTATGCCTAGATGCTGCTTTGCAGGCTGTCTGCACAATTCGAAATTGAAGCAAGAGTTTCGGGTTGCGCAGCCGCAATTGACGGACGGTGCGTCTTTCGGGTGCAAAATGCCTTGATCGAAGGCCCGTGTCAAACGGAGCTCTCACGTTATTGCTGTCAAGAATTGGGGAAATAGGCATCAGGTTTGAGGATTGCCTGTTGTTAAGGCCGAAAACGACTCAAGGAAATCTCGGTGGTAGAGATTGTTAAGTAGGAATGGTCAAAATTGTTAAATAGAGGTTAGTGAAGGTTGATATATGCGATCTTGCAGAGTTGGTGTGATGTGCTAGGGGTGAGCACCCTCGTTGACGCCCGGTTTGGCGACATCCAGGGTGCTCTTTTTCTCTGGGAGATGTTTTCGCTAGAGGATGTTGTGTTTTAGTAGCTTCCGATGTAAGGACGTTCGTACGTGCCTCGGAACGACAGATAATTCGGATGCTGGGCAGGAGCAATGGAGTTGTCCGTTGAAGATGCGTCTTGCTTCGGAACATCATAAATCGCATCAATAATGCGGATCATCTCATTTTCATCATTGCTGAATCCATGAAATCCCAAGAACAGCAGATCATCGCCGGCTATTTCGCAGGCGGCCGTCTCAATGCTGGTACTCACGTTCAAACGCATGTCATCCTCCCATCGCATGTCGATAGTATGCAGATTTCCAACGGCACCATAACGGTGGACAGCGAAGTGGGGAAGGGCATGACGTTCACCGTTATGCTGCCGTTGGTTGAGGAAAACACTGAATATGTGGCGAAGCCTACAATAATCCGTCGGCGTGCAATGCGTTGAACATGCGGTCCAGGCATTCGACCAGCAGCGGATACGGCATTGCTATGTTCACGCGCACGCATCCGGCACCGGTCTCGCCGCATGAACGCCCGTCGGTCAACGCCACTTGCGCCTTCTCAAGAAAGTATGCGGCCGGATCGTCGATGCCAAGCGGCGAGAAATCAAGCCATGCGATATATGTGCCCTGCGGTTTGATATAGCCGACGCCGGTGAACCTTTCACGCATCTGCTCGTCGAACAACGCCAAATTCCTGCACACATAGGCAAACGCATCCTGGAACCACAGGTCGCCTTCGTTATATGCGGTGGTGGTGGCGATTGCGCCGATGGTGGCGGTCTGATGTTCGCTCCACTCCGCCTTGACCGCCCACATGTCACGATCCGCAGGATTGGTAAGCAGCACCTGCGCGCACTTCGTGCCCGGAATATTGAACGATTTCGACGCGCTGGTAGCGGTCATCGACTGTAATGCGGCCTGCTCGCTGATGGTGGGGAACGGAATGTGCTTGCCCTCAAACACGAACGGCGCATGAATCTCATCATTGAAAATACGCACGTCATACTGTGCTGCAAGATCGCTCAGACGCAGCTCCTCCTCCAAGGTGAGCACTTTGCCGATCGGGTTGTGCGGGTTGCAGAGCACGAACGCATGGCATCCGGCCGCAAACGCGCGTTCGATGGCGTCGAAGTCGAACACCCATTGCGCCTCTCCGGTTTCGGCGTCGCCGCTTTGCAGCATTTCGATTTCGATCACGTCAACGTCGTACAGTTTCGGAACGCTCAAAAACGGCATGTAGGCAGGCGTCGGCACGATCACGCTGTTGCCCGCACCGACCAGTTCACGCAGGAAAAGCTCATAAGCTTCGAGTACGTCGGGAACCACGCGAATAATGCTCGGATCGACATCCCATCCGTAATGCGAGCGTTGCCATCCTGCGCATGCTGCTGCCACGCGCTGTTTCCAGGGTTCGGGAATGTAGCCGAGTTTGCAATGGTCGCAGGCGTTGTCGATGGCTTTCTGAATGCAGGGAGCCAAGCCGTAGTCCATTTCGGCGATGAACGCGCCGATGCAGCCGGGGTAGCGTGTCCACTTGTCGGAGCCGACTGCGGCAAGATCGGCTGCGGTGGTGTGGTCGATGGCGTCGGCGTCAAAGCCGGAACCGGTACGATGCTTCATTTCCATGATTTCTTCCATGGTTCCAGCATGACGTACCGATGCTTGCACGAACAGTGTGTTCTTGTACTGAAAGCAAAGACTGTTATGAAGTTTTCTTATATCAGATGCTTTTGCTATTCAATTATTAATCTGATTATGATGATATAGCAAAATACTGGAAACAATTGTTTGCTGCAGTATTCCGCGATTGCGAATAAGCACGGATATCAAACGATGAATCAGATGTTTTCCAAATACTGGTGTGACGCCCTTTCGATTTCGTCTTTGACGCGGGTCACTGCCGGTCGGTCGTCCGCTTTTCTTGTGACGAAACAGACTGTGCGGAATGCGTTGTTGTCGGCGATTGGCAGTGCGGCCAAATCGGGTTGGATTCCAGCGGTTGTGGCTAAGCGAGATATGATCGAGACGCCCATGCCGACTTCCACCAGATTCTGCGTGGCCCAAAAATCGTCGGTCGAATGTGTGATTTCCGGTGTGAAGCCGGCGGCACGCGCCAACGACACCAGATTCGCCTGGCAGGTTTCGCAGCCGGCGATCCACTGTTCGCTGCGTGCCGAAACCAATTGGACCGGCAGGTGCGAGCTTTCGTACTGGCGCGCGATCGCATTGTTCGCGCCGATCAGCAGCATCAGCGGATCGACACCGAAAGGAGCGACTTCCAAATCGTCCGGTCCGGCCAAAGCGGGGAGTGAATTGTATTGGAAGATGATCGCGCAATCGGCAAGCCCCTGTTCCAACGCCTCCATGGCCTCAGGCGGCTCCATCTGCATGAGGCTCACGCGAATGTCGGACGTTTTGCTGATATGCACGAGCACGCGTGCCACGAACGACGAACATACCGATGGGGGAGCGACCAAACGAATATGCGTCGATCCGTTGCGCTGGTACTCTTCCACATCTTTGACGGCTTGGGTGACGCGATTGTCGATAAGCTGCCCGTGACGTGCCAGAATACGGCCGATCGGAGTCAATTCCACGCCATGCGACGTGCGCTGCACGAGTTTTGCGTCAAGTTCACGTTCGATCTTGCGGATCTGCTGGCTGATGGCCGGTTGCGACCAGCCGGTTTCGCGCGCGACCGCGGAGAACGAGCCCAAACGCTCCACGTTCCACAAGGTCACCAGAATCTGCGGATTCAGAGTTTTCTCACTGAACCCTGCGGTATTCGCAGTGACATTGACGTCGGTGTTCGTGTTGGCGTTTTCACGCGTGTTGCTATCGGCTGGAGTGTTCATATGAGGGTAGTGCTCAGCTTTTTAAGAATGCGGGAATGGCCTCGGCCGCCGCATAGCCTGCGCGGTACATGCGCTCCAATCCTTCGAACGACTTGCTCAACGTGTTCAGGCCGTACAGGCTTTCCGGTGCGAGGATGAGCACGCGGCCGTCCTGCTCGTATTCCTTGGCCAGCGCCACTTCGTCGTTGTACGTCTGATAACGGTTGAGCAGTTTTTCCGCGGCTTCGGGGTGGCTGCGCTTCAAAATCCTGGCCGGGCCGATGTCCCTCTTCTGTTCGCGTACGGTGTCTTTCGGGCGGGTGAGTATCACCACGATGCGGTCGTAGCCGTCATCGATGGCCTTTTGCACCGGAATCGGATCGGCGATGCCGCCATCGTAATAGGGAATGCCATCGATCGCATACGGTTCGCAAGCTACCGGCACCGCTGATGACGCCTTCAGGATGTCGAAATTGTCGTAGCCCACGTCGGATTTGCCGAAATACTTCGTGGAGCCGTCTTCGGCGTTGCACGCAACCACGGTGAAACCGGTCGGGTTGGCTTCGAAAGCCGCGTAGTCAACCGGATTTTCGCCATCATGATTGCTGAGCGTGCTATACACGTAATCGAGGTTGGCGAAATTATGGTTCTTGACATAGCTGTCGAAGCTCGCGTATTCCTTGCGGAACGCGTACTGCGTGTAGAACGTGTGGTTGCGCCCATGCTGCTTCGCGATGAACGAAACCATGTTGGCGCTGCCGGCGGAAACACCATAGCAGTGGTCGACGCTGATGCCGTCCTCAAGCATGCGGTCCATCACGCCCGCACCGTAGATCGCGCGGAAACCGCCGCCGACGTCGATCATTGCCGTCCTGTGAGCCATATGCGTCCCGTCCTTTCGCCGTTCGTCCCTTTTGCGGGTTTCAATCGACTTTACGCGGTCTAATTGACGTATTTTTGCGTGTTCGGTCATTTCTTATCGAAGGACGACGTAAGATATCTGCGAATAATCAACAAAAATGGAGTGGAGAAGATATCAATGAACGAAGCTGCACTGCCTCAGTCGACGGTCCACATCGCCCAAGCTGATCCGGACGGGATTCTGCTGGTGATTCACGCGGGTGCCGGCAATCGTGGCAAAAAGGATACGCCGGAACGTCGTGCCCAGGTGGAGCAGGATTTGAACAGGGCTCTTGAAGCTGGCTATGCGTTGCTGGAGCAGGGGGCTCCGGCGGAGGATGCCGTGTGCGCGGCTATCCGTGTTATGGAGGATGCTCCGGAGTTCAACGCTGGTCGTGGCGCTGCATTGACGAGTGAAGGCATCGTATCCATGGATTCCTGCCTGATGACTGGTGTCGATGGCGAGGTTGGTTCCGCGTGCGGTCTGACCACGTCTAAGAATCCGATCAACGTAGCGCGTGCCATCAAGGAAAAGACCAAGCATGTCATGTTTGCCAAGCCTGGTAATGATTTGCTCAAGGAGTGGGGAATCGAACTGTGCGACAGTGAATATTTCATCACTCCAGCACGTCAGGAATCCTTGCGCGAGGCGCAATCCAACGGCGATGAATGGGAGAAGCATGGCACCATCGGCGCTGTCGCCCGTGACTCGTCCGGCAACATCGCTGCCGGCACCTCCACCGGTGGCATCACCAACCAGATGCCGGGACGCGTCGGCGATTCGCCTCTGCCGGGCTGTGGTACCTATGCCAACAACGATTCCGTCGCGATCTCCTGCACCGGCATCGGTGAGGCGTTCGTCAAGGAAGTCGCTGCGCATCAGGTTTCCGATCGTGTTCTGTACGCCAAGGAGGAGCCGGTCGAGGCTGCGAAGGCGGCGCTGGATGGTGTCGCCCGTCATCATGGCGATGGCGGTATGATCGTCGTTCCGGCTCATGGTGAAGGCGCAATGGTGTTCAATAGCGAGATGATGAACTGCGGTTGGAAGTCTCCGAAGGGTAGCTACGTGCAGAGTTGATGCTGTAGTGGCAAACCGGCAAACAAGCCACAAAAGTACAGTGGGGTTCGAATCCATGAAGGATTCGAACCCCACTGTACTTGAGCTCCCTATATGGCCGGCGAATCGTTCGTCCACCGGCCAGAAACATCACTTAGTGATGGTGTTGTAGGTAGGCAGATTGGTGTAATCGAACGATACGTTCTTCACGTTCGTTGCGGACGCGGCGGCGACGTTGTCGTTCCACAGCGGAATCACCGGAAGATCCTTGGCCAGCACTTCCTGCGCCTTGGTGAAGTCCTCGGTCCGCTTCTTTACGTCGGTCTGGGCAAGTGCGGCATTCAGGAGCTCGTCGAATTCCGCGCTCTTGTAATCACCATCGTTCGAACCATGACCGTCAGCGGAGCTGGAGGCATATAGCGGATTGAGATAATCTTCAGCGGATGGGTAATCCAGCATCCAGCCGGCACGGAACGCGGTTTTGATGGTGCGGTTGGTCACCTGGTTACGCACGTCGCTGAACGTGGCGTACGGCTCGCCAGCGGCGTCGATGTCGAGTGTGTTCTTGATCTGATTGCACACGGCATCGACCCATTCCTTATGGCCGCCATCGGCGTTATAGGCGATTCGGAAGTTGCCGGACCATGGCTTGATGGCATTGGCTTTCTTCCAGAGTTCCTTGGCCTTGGAAGCGTTGTATTTCAGGTTGCTGCCGTTCTGTTCCAGTTTCTTCACATATTCGGGGACGAGCGGTGAAGTGAAATCGGTGGCCGGGGTCTTCGTGTTGTTGTAAACCTTCTTGACGATCTGGTCGCGGTTGATGGCCATGGAAATGGCCTGACGACGCAATTGGCCTTCTTCGTCGTTGCCGAAATGCTCAAGACGTTCCGGAATGACGAAGGACTGGAACGAGGATCCTGCCTGGCTGTAGGCGATCACGCTGGAATCCTGACGGAAGGTCTTCACCGCGGACTGTGGAATCTGATCCATCACGTCGAGGTTGCCAGACAGCACGTCGGAGTAAGCGGAATCCTCATTCGTGTAGACGCGGTATTCGATGCCTTTGTTGGACACCTTGCGGCTGCCCTTATAATCCCTGTTTGGTACGACGATGATGTTCTTGTCGTGGGACCAGGACTTGAACTTGTACGGACCATTGCCAATCGGAGCCTGGCCGAACTTCTTGATGTCCTTAAATGCCACGCTTGGCAGCGGGAACATGGATTGGTGCGCGAGCTTGGTCGGGAATACGGAATCAGGCTTGTTCAGCTCGACGACCAGCGTGTAGTCGTCCGGGGTGGAAAGACCGGAAAGTGTGGCCTTCGGATCGACGTTCGGATCCTGCAGTTCGTCATAGCCCTTGATGGTGGAGAATCGGCTTGCGGTCTTCTGCGCGTTCTTCACGTTGGCGGCGAAACTCCAGGTGTCGGCGAAGGAATGGGCGGTTACCGCCTCGCCGTTGGTGAACTTCCAGCCTTTCTTCAACTTGATTGTGTACTTGGTGGCATCCTCGTTCGGGGTGATACTCTCGGCGACTTCGAGATGTTGCTTGCCCTTTGCGTCGAAGCTCACCAGACCTTCGAACAGGTATCGAATAACTCTGCCGCCGCCCATTTCGTTGGTGTCGCTTGGAATTAGACCGTTCTGCGGTTCGCTGTTGTTCACTGAAATCAGCGAGGTGCTATCGGAGCCGTTGGAGGCTGTGTCATCGTTGGAAGACGATCCGCATGCGGCGATCGACGTCAGCATGGCACCCGCCGCGGCCATGGCCAGCAGACGCCGGAATGTGTTGTTCTTCATTTCATTCTCCTTTAATGTCGACTTTTCCGCCGATTATGTCGACGAAAAAACAATAGGACATAATATGGGAGTTTTATAAAATTTTCGTGTCATGTCTCAATTTGAAAACGAACCGCTGGCAGGCGTTGGATATGGACGTTATCTTCAGCTTTCTAGGAATGCGGGGATGGCCTCGACCGCCGCATAGCCCGCGCGGTACATGCGTTCCAAACCTTCGAACGACTTGCTCAACGTGTTCAGGCCGTACAGGCTTTCCGGTGTGAGGATGAGCACGCGGCCGTCCTGCTCGTATTCCTTGGCCAGTGCCACTTCGTCGTTGTACGTCTGATAACGGTTGAGCAGTGTTTGCGGGTTTCAATCGACTTTACGCGGTCTATCGGAACATTCGCGCTCAGCGATCAAGCAGCGATTGCGCTAATTGCGCGATTTGTGTGGAAGTGTCGGAATTGGCCAGCTCGATACCACCGTCCGCGTCTTCCGGAGAGAGTTTGCCCAACGATTCGAGCACTACGCCAAGATGGCGCACGGTACCTTCGTTGCCGTCGATGATTGCCGCTGTGTCGGGCAGCAGTTCGCGGAAATAGTCGCGGTAAAACACGAAATGCGTGCAGCCAAGCACTACCGAATCGATCGTCGACAAATCATACTGGTCGAAATACTGGTGCAGCGTGTGCATCACAACATCGTGATCGTCGAGTTGGCCGTGCTCAACGATCTCCACCAAACCGGGGCAGGGTTCCGGAAAGATCGTATGGTCTGTTTTGAAACGATCCATCAGCACGGCGAACTTGCGTTCCCGCAACGTCAGGGGAGTAGCTGCGACGATGACACGCTGACGATTGCCATGGCCTCGATCGCACGCCACCTTCAGCGCTGGTTCCATGCCAATGATCGGAATGTCGTATTTGTCGCGCAACTCGTTGGCTGCGGCGGAAGTGGCGGTATTGCAAGCGATGACAACCGCTTTCACTCCCTGCTCCACGAAACGTTTCACAATGGCGTCGGACAGCTTGCGTACCTGTTCAGGTGATTTGGTTCCGTACGGAGCGTTCGCGGAATCGCCAAAATACAGCACGCGTTCGTTCGGCATATCGCGGCGGATTTCGCGCGCCACGGAAATCCCGCCCAAACCGGAATCGAAAACGCCGATTGGTGCCGTTGAAGTCATACGTCCTCCCTTGTTCCGCACGCAAACATACTGCAACATAATGCACACGTGTTGTGTCCAACTTCTTCAATAGCCTACCGCGTGTAGAGTGAATCGGTATGAGCATTCCAAGCATTGTTTACAAAGCACACGCCACCGGCAACGATTTCGTGGTGTATCTGGACGCCGAAGGCACGTACGAGCCTACCGCCGATGAAGTGCGATTCCTGTGCGACCGTCATTTCGGTATCGGTGGCGATGGCTTGATCCGCCTTACTCATCCGCAGGCGGTGTCCGATTTGAACGACAAGCAGATTGCCGTTTGTGCTGCCGACAATGCGGATTGGTTCATGGACTACCGCAACGCGGATGGTTCGTTGGCTGAGATGTGCGGCAACGGCACGCGTGCGATCACTCTGTTCGCGCAACGGCAGGGTATTGCCGGTCAGCCGGGCGGTGAACCGTTCCGTCTCGGCACCCGTGCCGGTGTGAAGGTTCTGACTTCACTTGGCGATGTGCCGACTCTTGGCAAGGACGTGTTCCAGGTTGAGATGGGTTCATGGAAGCGTGGCGATCTTGATGGATACGAAGTGACGATTCCCGGCACGGCCGGTTCCGCACGCGGCACGTTCGTGGACATGGGCAATCCGCATGTGGTGGCCGTCATCGAAGACGCGTTCTCCAGCCTGCCGACGGTGGAACAGCTTGATTTGGTGACCAAGCCGGTGGTCGCGCCCCGAATCGAAAGCGACCAGAATGTTGAGTTCGTGCGCATCGACGAGCAAAGCGAAGGCGACAACGAGGGCAACGCCACCATGCGCGTCAACGAACGCGGCTGCGGCGAAACCCTGTCGTGCGGAACCGGCCTGTGCGCCACCGCCATCACGTTGCGTGCCAAAACCGGCATCGACCATTGGACGATCACCGTGCGTGGCGGCACCCTGCGCGTCGACGTGACCGATAACGACGTGAAACTCACTGGATCGGCCACCATCGTCGGCAAAATCGAACTGCTGTAAGGTTTTGCGCATAACACTGAAATTTGCGGATACGCAAAAGAAAGAAGCCGGCTGTTTCCAGTCGGCTTCTCTTGTAGGCGAGTGAATCCCTACTGCTGATTGGACGTTACTTGACGTCAACTGAACAGCAGGGGGCCGTCTTCGACGAGAATGATCACAATCAATGTCACGATCCATAAGGCATCGACCATCAGATCGTAATTAAGACGGTAGTAAGTGCGTACGCCCTCGCGCTTGGCCGGAATCTCCTGAACCACCGCCGTGGCATGAGACAACGCCATGAACTGCACGGTGGTGGAGAACATCAGGCACAGACACCACGGGCATAGCGCGTTGATCACAAACAACGACTGCGAGGTCAGCCAATACGAATAAGCCAGCGCGGCCAATCCACCCAGCCATGTGCACAACGCAAACCAGCGGGGCACGGCGACCTTCGTCAAACCGATCACCGCGATCGTTACGAACACTGATTCCGCGGCGATGCCGAAGAACGCATTCGGGAAACTCAAACCGGCGAACTTCACAACCTCAGCCTGCCACGATTCCGCAACCGCGGAACACGACATCACGGCATTCACATCACAGCTGAGCTTCTGACCGGGATTGCGCGCCAATTTCAGTGTCTCGGCGGAAAGTACGAACGATACGACCAGCGCTACCGCCGAGGCGACCAGCATGACTAGATACGTCCATGTCGCGGTATGCCGCCAACCGCGCGGCTTCGTATAATCATCGTCGAGAGTGGCTTCGGCAACCTGTTCGCCGGAAAAATCGCTCATCGTGCATCCTTGAATCAAAATACAAACGTTGTCATCGCCTAGTTTACGCGGTATTGTGCCGAGTCGCGCCAAAAACAGCTTACGATGGATACATGATTCGCGTAGGCACTGCGGCACCGCCCGCTGAAGGTTGGGACATTCACTGCCATACCGTTTTTTCCGACGGTACGGAAACGCCGCGTGCGTTGTTGCAGGAAGCGAGAGCATTGCGATTGCATGGTGTTGCGATTGCCGATCATGACACGACCTCCGGTTGGCAGGATGCGTTGGCTGCTTCGCGGGAGGTCAGATTGCCGTTGTTACGCGGTACGGAAATCACTGCCGTCGATGAGAGCGTATCCGTGCACATGCTCGCATTCCAATATGATCCGCTGAACGCCGATATCAGCGAGATGTTCGCGTCCACCCGCGAGGCGCGACTGCGTAGAACCAAGCGCATGGTCGAACTGATGGCGCAGGATTTTCCGATTACGTGGGATGATGTGCTCGCGCAGGTGCGTGAAGGCAAACGCACCACGATAGGTCGGCCGCATATCGCCGACGCATTGGTGGCTGCCGGCGTATATGAAACACGATCCGACGCTTTCGCCGATGCGGTGAGCGCAACGTCGAAATATTACATTCCCACGCCATCACCGACCACGCACGACGTGGTGGCCGCGGTCAAGGGTGCGGGCGGGGTGGTGGTTATCGCCCACGCCGGAGACCCCCGGCGCAATCGGACATTACTGACCGACCGGCAAATCGAATCTCTCATCACCGAAGGCTTGGACGGTTTGGAAGTGTGGCATCGCGGCAATCCATCAGAACAGCGTGAACGTCTGCTCACCATTGCGCGCCGGCACGACCTGCTGGTGACTGGCGGATCCGATTGGCATGGTAAAGGCAAGCCGAACGCGCTGGGGGAGAACCTCACCAGCGACGAAACAGTTCAGGAAATCATCAATCGAGGCGTCCTCTTGAGCAAAGAATCGTCGAAGGCGAAAATAAAAAACCGAAACGCAATCATCGACGCGTAATTGAGATATGAAACCAGAAACGAGTTGATCGCCCAAAATGGAAAAGCCAGGCGCGAACGTCTAGCTTTTCTTGTGACGTCGAAAACGTGTGTTTCAGTTCGAAGCTGAAATCTGGTGATGCGAACGGGTCAGAGGTTGCCGAAACCGACGGCGTGCTTGGTTTCGGAACCGATGATGGCGTAGCCGAGCGAGCCTGCCGGCACCACGATGCGACGACCCTTGTCGTCCGTCAGATTGATGGTCTTGCCGTTCTCCACGGCGTCGGCGATGGCCGCGTTGACCTCATCGGCGCTCTGTTCGGTGCTGAAGGTGACGGTGCGGGCCACATTCTGAATGCCGAGTTCAATATCCATGGATGCTCCTTCGTGATAATGCGCAATGCATGCGCACGTGTATGTACGGGTTATGTGCGCCTATTCTACGCGTAGCTTCTCATCGGTGGCGTCTTCCGCCTCCCACTGATTGATCTGCGCCTGCGCTTTCTGCATGGTCGCCTCATCTCGCTCCAACAGTGGAATGAGTACTGTCGCGGCCTCGCTGTGCGATGCGGGAATCGATTCCTCGTTCGTATCGTCGTTGTCGTCGGCCGTTTCCAGCCTGCTGATTACCATGGTGGAACTTGACGGCATGGATTCGTGCCGTTCTTTTGCGGAATGTTCCGGAATGAAAGTGCTGACCGAGGTCGCCTCATGTTCATTCGTATTGCCGGACGGTGCTTGTGATTGCTGGGTTCCGGCCGGTGCGAACGCTTCCGTCGCGTCGTTGACGATTTCCTTCGTCTTGCGGACCGGCTGGGAGCCGGTCGCGTCGAAATCGCCGGTCGCGTCGAAATCGCCAGTGGAATCATCCATATCCACAGCGTCAACATGACGTTCGCCGGTCGTGTCGGAATCATTCTGCTGTGCGGCCGCGTTACGGCGACGCTCCGATTCGTTCAGCAACGTGCCTACGGTGATTGTGCTCGGCGGGCGCTGGGGGCGATCCTTGGACTCCTGCTTCGTTTCAGTTTGCACGCGATTCTTCGCTGTGGCGACACCCAACTGGTGGGCCAGGCGTTCCACCTGCGCCTTGAATTGCATAATCTTGGCGTTGTCTGCCTTGTTCAAAGCGGAAATAAAATCGCCGACCTGCTCCATCTGCAGCCACAGATTGGCCCGCAGCATAATCAGATCATCCAAACGATTGCCCAACATGCGACCGTATGCGGAAAGCAAGGCATTGCGGTGGTTCTCGTCAAGCTTGGCGAAAATCCAAGCCAAATCGCGGGCAGGATCGTTGACCTGCATATCCTGCCAATTCGTGACCGCGGTGATGGACGAACCGGAAAAAAGCACATCGCCGTCACGCAACCCGCCATGCACCGGGCAAGTGGAGAACGACCACAGGCCGTCGGTCTCAAGAATATTCGCCCAACTAGTGGTGATCTCCTGCGGAACATGACCAGCCTGACGCAGGCGCTTGATCCAAGCGGTCAGCTGAGCGCGAATCTGGCCGGTGACAAACGTCGGATAGCCCGCTTCCTGCAGGAAGTCGGGACGAAGGCGATGAATCGCGCCCAAAGCGGTGCCTACGCTGGAACAATCATCCAAAGTCAGCAGCTCCAACGGCCGCGCCTGACCCACATGGTGGGTGGCCACCAGCACGGACGTATCTCCAGTGGCGGAATGCTTCAAATCGCCGTTTGAAAAAGCTACTATGCTATCGACGGCAAAACCCAATCCGCCTAATTCGCGGGCTTGCGAGAGCGTCTGCGCAGCGCGCACGCGACCGGCAAGACGCTTACGGCCTTCAGGCGTGTTGGATGCGAACACGTCATACAGCTTGCCCGCTGCATCCTGAACCACGGCATGGTCGACGCCGTACCCCTCGTCGGTCGGGTTGGTCTGTTCGCTGGCACGCGCGCCCGCAATGGCGGCGTTCGGCATCGCCGCACTCGTCAGGGCAGCTATCATAAATTTGCTTCGTTCGGTCACAATTCCAACCTTAATACACAATAGGGGCGAAGCGTTGCCGACTTGCCAGTAAAACTGCAGGTGAACCGCGGGCAAATCGTCACATGGCGACGGCAATCTGCCACAATGGAACGTATGAGTGCAACAGCGGAAGAGATTCTTGACGGATTGGATGAGGCGCAAAGGGCGGCCGCAACGGCCGTGGACGGTCCAGTGCGCATCATCGCGGGCGCGGGCGCGGGCAAGACGCGAACCGTTACCCGCAGAATCGCCTATGCGTGCGCCACCAAAGCGTGGAATCCACGAAGCACGATCGCAGTCACATTCTCCGTCAAAGCGGCGGCGGAAATGCGTAGCCGCCTATCGAAACTCGATGTCGCAGCCGACGTCAAAGCAGCCACCTTCCACTCCGCGGCCCTCCATCAGCTACGCCAAGTGTGGCCGGACGTATGCGAGGGGCCGATGCCGTTCATTTCCAGAAATCCACGTGAACTGGTGGAGCGCTCGCTGCGCCGCGTCACCACCTTCCAAGTGGATGACGACACCATACGTAACTTGCAAGCGGAAATCAACTGGTGCAAAATCTCACTGATCGCACCGGAAGATTACGCGCGGGTTTGCGCGGCAACGCATCGACAGCCGCCATCAGGCCTCGAACCAAGCCAATTCGTAGACGTATACAAAGCGTATGAGGCAGAAAAAACCAACCGCAACGAAATCGATTTCGACGATATTCTGCTGATCGTTTGTCATCTGATGGAAAGCGACGAGGAAGTGGCCTCAGCTATCCGCTCCAACATCAGATGGCTTACCGTCGACGAGTACCAGGACGTTTCGCCATTGCAGCACCGTCTGCTCACCCGATGGCTTGGCTCAAACCGCAATATTTGCGTGGTGGGCGATCCGGCGCAGACCATCTACTCGTTCGCGGGCGCAAGTAGCTACAGTCTGCTCAACTTCGATTCGGAATTCGGTCCGCTCACCGCTGACATCAATTTGAACAACGACTACCGTTCCACGCCGCAGATCGTCAACTATGCCAATCGTGTGCTTGCGGCATCGCCGCAGCGGGCCGATTATCTGAAGCTCAGCTCTGAAAGGAGCAAAGGACGGAGGGTCGTGGAAACCATATATGGCAGCGATTGGGAGGAAGCGCAAGGTGTGGCGGCGCGCATCCGCAAACTGGTGGATGCGGGAGAGTCGCCGGCCGATTGCGCGATTCTCACCAGAGTCAACGCGCAGCAGAAAATCCTGTGCAAGGCATTGGCCGAACAGCATTTGAGATATCGCGTGCGCAGGGATAGCGGATGGCAGAATTCCGCACTTTCCGACGACACGCAGACCAGACTGGCCATGTTGGAGGCATTGGGCGTCGGCGCGGATCTGAGCGGCGTGACCATTTCCACTATCCACGCGTCCAAAGGTTTGGAATTCAAGCACGTGTTCCTTATCGGCTGCTCGGAAGGACTCATACCGTATGGGTTGCTGCAGGATGACGACGTGCTTGAGGAGGAACGCCGGCTCATGTATGTGGCCGTGACGCGCGCCGAAGACACGCTTGATGTCTCATATGCGCGTACCCGTGAAGGCAATGAGGGTGAAAGGGCACGACGGGTGTCGCGCTTCTTCCGCTGATACTGCTAACGGAAGAAGCGCGATTACTCGGCGTCGGTATCGTTGTTGCTGCCGGATTCTGCGGAATCGTCAGAGTCGCTGCCATTGGTATCGGATTCGCCGCCCCTGTGCTCTTCCTCGTCAAGCAGCTTGCTGAGTTCGGCATCCCAATCGATGGTCATGCCATCGGCGTCGCCAAGGGGCTGCGACGCCATATCGGCGGCATTGGAAGCGGCGAACGTCGTATTTTCCGTGTTTTCCGACGATCCGTTGTTCTGCGACTGTGAGGTGTTGTCATCGTCATCATTCGGCAGTTGCGGCAGTAGATCGGGATGTGACCATTTCGCGTCTCGTGCCTGCGCGCCTTCCGTAGCGCAGGTGTTATCCCACAATGCGGCCGCTTCACGCATGCGCTTCGGGCGTAATTGCAAGCCGATCAGGCTTTCGAAGGTGCGTTCCGCAGGACCTCCGATGGCGCGCTCGCGGCGGAGCATCTCACGAAGCTGTTCGATATGCGGAATATGAGCCATGCCGGCGCGCCACACTACGGTGTCTACCCAACCCTCTACCAAGGCGAGCAGATTCTCCAGCGATTTCATGGCCTGCTGTTGTTCAGGCGTGTCAGGGAACGCCACCTTGGTGATGTTCACCGCGTCGGCCATGGAATCCGGGTCGACGGACTGCGCATCGCGGATCTGCTCCTCCATGGCGTCCAAATCGATGCTGGTGCCACGGGCATACTTGCCCAACAGCGCCTCGAAGCGTGGCATCAGCCACGGCACGGAAGCGTACAGGCGCGAATGGGCGAGCTCTTGCAGTGCAAGATAGCTCATTACTTCGTTCACGTCGATTTCCAAGGATTTCGCATATTCGACGACATTCTGCACGATCAGGCCTCCAGCCGGATTCTTCAGCAACGAAATGCTTTGGTCGAAACTGCCGCGCACCTCATGCGACAAATCGCCGGCGGCACGTCCCAGCTGCATGGCGAACGACGTATTGCCGACGAAACGCATGAGTTTTGCCGGATCTTTCATATCATCGGGAATCGGAATCTGCACCGGACCGGCGAAAATGCCGGAAATTTCCGTATGGAATTCGGAATCGCCGAAACGCTGTGACAAAATCGAAGCCAGAGCGTCGCTCATCGACTCGGCAATCGGGGATGCAAACTGCGCCCAGGAATCGATGCATCCTTCCACCCAGCCTGCGCGGGTAAGCACCTGCGTTTCGCCTTGCGCGGGGTTGAATTCGCAAGCGGTGTCAAGCCACAGATTCGCCTCGCTGATGGCTCGCCGGGCCATCTCGCCGTACTCCGCGCTCACACTGGTTTCCGATCCTTCGCCATTGGCCTGCTGCAATGCCAATGATTTCGCCAGTTTGACGTTGATTGGACCTTCCTCGGTGATGTGCTGGATGTCTCCGAAAGTGTTGAGCCCGCCCGCAGTGAACGCCTGCATCATCGACCTGACCTCGGCCGGCTTGGGAAGCTTGCTCACATCCTGACTCATCAACTGGTCGCGCAACTCTTCCGGCATGTTGGAAAACTGGTTCCATGCCATCTCGCCTTGAATTGGTCCGAAACAATCGATAAACCATTGGCGGATCGCGTTCTCGTCCATGCCGGCCCTGCCTTTTCCTAAGCGTTTTTTCAAGTTTGGTTGGTTCCATACTATGTTATGGGAGGTATGCCCAAGATGAAGGAAACACGACGAATTCACGGCAAAAACACACGTAGCGGCGCTCCGGGACGTGTCAAACGATGGCTGATAGGCGCGGAAGGTTGGCTGTCCGCGCGTTCATGGCGTTATCTTGCAGGACCGTTGGTGGCGGTACTGTGCGTATTGGTGTTGATTATGCCCAGCGCGTATGTGGTGCAGGTGCCCGGCCCGACACAGAATGTGCTCGGGGAGGTTTCCGGCAAGCAGGTCATCGCCGTTTCCGGTGCGAAAACGTATAAGGATTCAGGCCAACTGCTGTTGGTCACGGTCAATGCTTCAGGCGTGCCAGGGTACCCGGTGTCGAACGCGCAGGCATTGGTGGCGTGGGCCGATTCGAGATCCACGGTGATGCCTCAGGAAGCGGTGGTTCCTGTTGGACAGACCGCAGAGGAATACAAGCAGTCCAGCGACAAGGAGATGACGTCATCGCAGGATTCCGCCACCGCAGCGGCGAAAAAGTTCCTGGAAGAGCATGGTTATGACGTGTCCGGCATGAAGGTGTCCATGCATGTGGACGACATCGGCGGGCCGTCGGCGGGCATGATGTACACGCTTGGTCTGATCGACAAGGTGACCGGTGAAAAACTTTCTGGGGGTAAGATCATCGCGGGAACGGGCACTATGAACGACAAAGGTGAAGTCGGTGAAATCGGAGGCATCCGTTTGAAGATGCTCGGAGCGAAACGCGACGGAGCAACTTGGTTCCTTGCCCCGGAATCCAATTGTTCCAGCGTTGTGGATCATATTCCGGAAGGTTTGAACGTGGTGAAGGTGTCCACTTTGCAGGAGGCGTACGATGCGCTGGTTGCCGTCCGAGATGGCAAGGGTGCATCCCTGCCGCAATGCTCCGCGGGAGAGTGACGCATTCCGAGATATAAGAAAAAACAATCTCGCAAAGTGAGCAATTCCACGGTTCGTAACGTATATGTTCGAGCAGTGTTGGTATATTGACGAACGTGAATCAAACGGCATCTGATAACGCTGAAGAATTCGGTTTCCACGCCGGCGACCTGGTACAGGAATGGCTGTGGGACGATGATGTGGACGACTCGATCCGCGCCAAGATCGAGGAGCTGACCGGTGAAGAGCTGGTCGACGAGGACTATGATTCCGCCGTTGATGGCGTGATTATCTGGTGGCGCGACGGCGATGACGAAGACGAACTGTCTGACACCATCGTCGATGCGTATGCGGTCCTCGGCGACGATGGTCCATTGTGGGTGCTCACCCCGAAGCCGGGGCGCCCGGGCGCGGCAAGTTCAAGCACCGTGCAGTCCGCCGCGAAGACCGCCGGCATGAATGCAGCCACGCCGCTGACCGTCAGCGGTGACTGGAACGGCATCCGTCTGCGCGCATTCGGCAAAGGCCGCTGATCGTATTCGTTTTACCCGCCTCGACACGCATGGCCAAGGTCGGGCGCTCATATAAAGGCTTGGAATCACATGATTCCAAGCCTTTTTGCTTGCGGAAGCAGTCGAAGAAGATGTTTCCATGAAATTGTCTATATTGACAAAAGTCATGACTTTGCTGACACGCACACGAGATAGTTGGGAATATCAGAAGAGTCGGAACGGCTTATTTTCTGCGGAAACAAAAGGTGGGCGATGAGGGACTCGAACCCTTTGCGCCCGGTTTTCACGATTGTTGTTATTCCGCCGTTTTCCCAGTGTTTCCAACGGTTTCCGCATGGTTTGCAATTCACTCCAATTCACTGCAAATCACTGCAATTACCGGAAGAGTGTGGGCAAAATGTGGGCACGGATGGGCACTGCTCACCAGATCATCGGTAGTCCGAGGCATTGCCTCGCCCACCGTTCCACCGCCCGGTTCTCCTCCTCGTCGCCAAGCAGCAGAAGGAAGCCAGCGTTCTTGCCGAGCGAGGCGGGTTCCAGCTTCTTTATCACGCCGCGTTCCTGCAGCCATACGGCGGCGTCGCTGAATTGCTTCTTTGCGTTGAGTTCGCGCTTGCGCATGATTTTGTCGGCGTCTTCGCTCATGGCCTGCTCCGGAGTGAGCATCACCATTCCATGATCGTCGGAGAATGAGCGCCAGCCGAGCGTGTAGTAGCGGCACGGAGCGTTGACCTTGCGCAGCTTCTCCGGCGGCTGGTTGCGCTCGCGGTCCCAGTCGTAGGTTTGGTCGCACATATATGCGAGTACGAGCTGCGCCATGGCGTAGACTCCGATGTTGTCACCTCGCTGGTATGCGAGGCGTCCTTTGCCGGCGAGCTCGTAGAAGGCGTCGGTGTTCTTGTATCCCATCGGTTTCATCGTCTTTCCCTCCATGCCTCGCGGTATTCTGATGCATGGAGAATCGTCCTAGGTTTTCCTTGCCCGCGTGGTTCTGACCAACCGCGTGGGCTTTTATTTAATGTCCTGAACTATAACACCACTCAAGTGTATAATCAAATTTATACAACGAATATAACGAAAGTACTAGAAAACCGTTGCTACGGTATTACCGATGTTATACATATATAAGACGTACCAGTTCTTAACATTCTTTTTATAAGGCAGCAATATAAAAAAGACCCCACATTTGTGGGGTCTTCAATCTATTCGCTTATTTGAGATCTGCATCCCCGTCTGCCGGACAATGCGCCATCTCCTCTCCGTCGACGGTAAGAGCCAATGTCCAAGTGAGGTTCCCTTCCTTCTGGTGGATCATCGTGTCTGGAATATTGGTCTCGAATGCGGTTTGGTCGTCTGACGTGGTCCAACCGGGGTATGTGTTGCTCTCGTTGGTTTTTAGGTTTGTTATCTCACGCTTTGTTCCTTCTGTGGCTAGATAATCGGCAAGGTTTATCTGATACCAAGTGCCGTCGTCTCCGGGATTCTTGATGAGGAACGTGTAAGCGTAAAACTGCGAGGCCGCCAAATCCTTGACTTTATCGTAACCGTCAATCGAGATTCCAAGATATTGTCCTGTGGTTTCCAATCTGGCGGACGGCATCAATTCGGAATCGCCATCGCATGAGCCGGACAGTCCGCTTGCGATTGGCGTTCCGTCTTCTCCGTTATCAGAGTCACCGCCTGCATATTCCTGCGAATCCGTCTGATTGTCTGAATTCGTTGTTTGTTCTGCGTCGGTTGTGTCGTTTTCGCCGCACGCCACCATTGTCATCACCAGCATTGCGGCCAGCGTTGCAGCTATCGTCTTCTTCATGTATAAGCCTTCTCTTCTCCAAGTCGTAAAATATTACGCACATTCTACGCCGGCGTGATGGTTCGCCGGTAATCCTCCAATACCTGCGTGGTCACGTTGAGCTCGTCCGCGATCTGCCATTCGTACTCGTACATGCGTTCGAGTAGTGCGAGTTCGGTAGGATTGACGAGCGTGAGGGCAGTCTGCGTTCGCGCCCGTCGCTCCTGTTTCGAACGATCGTTCGCACAACCATCGTCACCATGCTTCCAGTGCAGCAGCTCATGCGTGAGCACGCATCTTTTCGCCGTGTAGGTAAGGCGCCTGTCAATGAGTATCACGCTGTTGGATGCGTCGTAGCAGCCCCATAGTCCGTCCGGCAGTATGGCGCTGGATACGGTGACGGGCAGGCCAATGATGGCGCGGCGCATGGCCCCGTATGTCATGCGCCGGTCGATCGGCAGGTCAGGCAGGCTCGTCGTAATCCGGCCCAGCCTCTCCATTGATGGCCTCCTGCTTGCCGGCGGCGTTATAGGCGGCAAGACCGTAACCGCCTGCCTGCGCTTTCCTCTCGGCGGCTTCGACGGCATGGCGTTTGGAGTCCATCACGATGTCTCCGATGGATACGCCGGTCACTTCGCTGATGCGTTCCAGGTCACTCAGGTTGAGCGGGCGCGTGAAGTTCTGACGTTTGTACCAGTAGTCCTCGCCGAAGCCGCAGGCCTTGGCAAAATCTTTGACGGTCATGCCGCTTGCCTTTTGGAGCCTGACGCACTCTCGCATGACCTGTTTTGCGAATGTGGTCACTTCGTTTGCTTTCATACCCATGCCTCCATTATAGCCAATTACGTAGTCATTGTGTACAAATTGTAAAGAACTATGCAATTTCATAGACTTTACTCTACGAATTTGCGTAGAGTAAAAACTGTCGAAAGGAAAAGAGAGATGTTGAGCACCAAAAGAACCAAGACCCCCGACCACTACCCGTGCGGCCACATGCGCGGCCCCGGCTGGCACGACTGGCGCGCCTGCCTCACCAAACAGGGAATCGAGGAGGATGAATGGCCGGTCTGACGGAAACAGCCACCAGAAACCTCAAAGCGGAACTCGCCAGACACGACAAGACACCGAAAGACCTAGCAAAAGCATGGGGCCTCGAAATCAGAGCCGTAAACAACAGGCTCAAAGGCCACACGCCACTCTCGACAGACGAAATCGAAAAAGCTGCGGCCATGCTCGACATGGGACCTGAAAACCTCGTCATGCTCCTCATCCAGCCAATCGACAGCATCAAACAATTCAAAGCCTGAAAGCCACACCAAAGGAGCACTGATGTACATAAAGACCCACGACAAAGACCTGCGCAAGGCCTGCGTCGAAGCGATATTCGGCGAATTTGACAATGAGGGCGACGCCATCCGTCCGGCCTATGCCGACGGGTGGGACGAAATCGAAGCAAGGCGTTCGCTCGGTCACATCGTCGGATGCATCGACCTCGACGTGCCCGATCTCGTGGACGTCATCATCGACACGATCGTCAAGGAAGCGCAGAAATGACCAGCCAACTACTCAACCCGCCAAAACCGCCGACACTCCACGAGACAGGAAGCCTGCTGCTCGCATCAAGCGGCTTCTATATCCGCATCAACGAAGACGGCAGCGCCAGCCTCGTGGACGGCATTCAAAACATCACCCTCGCGGACTTCACATCAGCGGAAATCGAAGACATCGCCTACAACCTCTCCAACAAGATCGGAGCAACAAGATGAGCTGGATGGACGACGGCGGATTCGATATGCAGGCATTCACCGCCCAGGACGGCAGGCCGATGGCTCGAATGAGCTTCCACACATCGACCGGCCAATACTACTTCAACCTCACCAAAACCGACGTTCAACGCATCAAACGCGAATGCAATCGAATCCTCAAGGAAATGGAAGCAAGCAAATGACCAGCCATGACCAACTGCACGACAGCGGACAGGCAGGAAACACGAAACCGAATTACATGCTCCGCCGCGTCAAGACCCTGCTCGCCATCATCGCCTGCACCGCATCGGCGACACTGCTTTTCACTTGGCGGACGGCGGACTCACAGACCGCCACCGTCCTCGTCAGCATCATCTACATTCTGACCGTCCTATGGCTGACCGTGCGGTTCGCCCCACGAGAATAAAGACTTCCCACCAGCCGACAGTCCAACAAAACAAACCAATTAGGGATGTTTTCGCGGACATCCACGTTCACTCATGTCGGCTGGCGGGAACACATAACTGAATATCGACAAACAACAAATCCGCCACGGCGTTTGCATACACACTTCTGTCGTGGCTTCGGCTGGGCGACGGTTCGCCCGTCCACGGATTCCAATCTTCTCCTGTCTAAATATATGCAGGCACTCCGGTGCCTGCGGTTCCTTTCTTACTATGCCTGACTGCTTCAATCACAGTCGGCCACGCCACCGGCCGTGAACGCGTTCAGGTCGCGTTCCAACGGTCAAAGGTGCGTTCGGAATTCAAGGACGGCATCGGTCCGACTCCAATGCCAGCCACTCAGCCCCATCCACTCGTCAGGGTGGGGCACACAACTTGCAACAAGCAAAGGAAAACCAATGAAAATCACCACGCCAAACGGCATCCTCGAAGGCGACAGCATCGAAGCCATCCTCAAAAAATATGGAACCGCCTGCCTACTCGGTGCATACCTGCGCTATGCAGACCTGCGCTATGCAGACCTGCGCGGTGCCGACCTGTTCCGCGCCGACCTGCGCGGTGCAAACCTGCGCGGTGCCTGCCTGTGTGATGCCAACCTGTATGGTGCCTGCCTACTCGGTGCAGACCTGCGCGGTGCCGACCTTCGCGGTGCAAACCTATCGGAACTCACCGTCGCCCAAACCAGCATCCTTCCGGATGAAGGCGACATCATCGGCTGGAAAAAAGCCCTCGCACTCGACGGAGCGCCCATCATCGTAAAACTTCTCATTCCATCCGACGCAAAACGCTCCAACAGCACCGGACGCAAATGCCGCGCCAACAAAGCCCGAATTCTCGACCTGCAAGACAGGCAAGGCAACAGCCTCCCACCAGACACCACGGCATACAGTTCATTCGACCCAGACTTCACCTACAAAAAAGGCGAAACCGTGCACGTCGAAGACTTCGATACCAACCGGTGGAACGAATGCGCCCCCGGCATCCACTTCTTCATCACCCGCATCGAAGCAGTCAAATACTAGGAGGCTCCAAATGAGCAATGAAATCCAGCGATTCGAGTTCAAGGGTGCATCATTACGCGCCCTGACCGACGAAGCGGGGGAGCCTTGGTTCGTCGCCAAGGACGCATGTGACATCCTCGGCAATGACACAAATCATCTCCGCGAAGCTCTTGATGATGACGAAATCACAAACCTCCGTAATTCGGAGGTTTGGAATCAGCCAGGGCGTGCGCCTCTCATCATCTCTGAGCCCGGCCTGTACAAGCTCATCATGCGTTCGCGGAAGCCGGAGGCGAAGGAGTTCCAACGTTGGGTGACGCATGAGGTGCTTCCGCAGATTCGCAAGACTGGCGGCTACATTCCAACCACGGACATGGATGATGACATGACCATCCTCGCGAAGGCCGTGATGATCGGCCAACGCACCATGGAAACGCAGAAGCGACGCATCGCCGAACAGTACGAGCACATCAAGGCGTTGGAGCCGAAAGCGCGGTTCGCGGACGCGGTGGCCGCGTCGGACGGCACGTGCCTCATCGGAGAACTCGCGAAGATGCTGCGCCAGAACGGTTTGAATATCGGCCAGAACCGACTGTTCGAGATTCTCCGGCAGGACGGTTATCTCGGCAAGACCGGCTCGAACCGCAACGTGCCGACCCAGAAGGCCATGGACTTGGGACTGTTCCGCATCAAGGAAACCGCCATCACCCATTCGGACGGGCACGTGACCATCAACCGCACCGCGAAGGTCACCGGCAAAGGCCAGACATACTTCATCAGCCGCTACTGCCCACCCGCCGACGATGAGTGACGATCTGCTCACGCCAGGCGAACTGGCCGTCATGCTCGGCATGAGCGTGCGCACCCTTGCCAATTGGCGGAGTACCGGCAAGGGGCCGCCGTACTTGAAAATCGGCGTGGAACCGCCAGAAGGCCATCAGGACAGGCGCAAGGTCAGATACCAACGTCAAGTCGCGGAAAAGTGGGCATTGGCGCACAGGTATCAAAGGACGGTGGCGAGATGAAAAACGGCATGTTCGTTCCAGTGACACGGATACAGAGCAGTCCAAATGTCACAAGCGACGGGAAAGCACGCGTCGACACCGGCAAACCGACCCTCACGCAGCAAGGAATCGACATGGACAAGTTCATTCGCGAAAACCACGCGCTCATCGAAAGACTCAGAAAGGGGACGAATTGAAACACGAATACACGGACAGTGAACTCGCCGAACTGAAAAACATTTACGACGAGCAAGGCGAAGCCGGCCTCAGCATCACCGAAATGCGGGCGTTACGCAAGGCCGGACTCCTCACGCAAGGCCTTCCGGCGAAACCGGAGAAACCGTCGAAACGAGACCTCATCCTTGCGCACTGCAAAACCCGCATCGACCAAGGCCAAACGTTCGACCGCAAGGAAACAGCCGAAACGCTAGGCATAAGCCCGAAAACAGCCGGCAACATCATCAGCCAACTCCGCAAGGAGGGACTATTGCCGACCTTCGACAAGCATTCGCCACGCAAGGCACGAAAACAAACCAACGCAAACGGAAAGAAGAAGGAGACCATTATGGCCGTCACATCGAAACCAGCCGCCAACAAGGAGGAACCAATGAGCCAGGGAACCACAGCCAACGGGGAGACAGCACCGGAGAAACAGTGCGAGAACCCACGCGCCATCATCACGAACGCGCTGGTCGGCATCTATGACTCCATCTCGGCATTGCAGCGTGCCGCATACCATGCCAACGACAAGGTGGTCTACATGTTCGCCACCAAGCTGCTGAATGGCGAATTGATGGACATCAAAGCCAACTACAGCAAGGACGCAAAATGAAGCTCAATTTCGATAGCAAGGACGGCGTTTTCACCGTCAAGGCCGAGAACAAGGAAGAAATCACCCGACTCAAAATGTCCGCGATGGACATCGCAAATCTGATTGTCAATTACTTCGATGCCGAAATTCAGGAAGTGAAAGTGACGAAGGAATGAAACGCATCCCACTCAAGGACACGGCGAACTCACGGATCTGAAAGCCAACTACAGCAAGGAAAACAGGTAATGGACAAGAAAACCCTCAACGAAATCACCGAAAAATACGACAACACCAGCCCGGACCAACTCCGCGCCGACCTCGCAGTGCTCACGGCCATCAACAAGCGCAGCGGCGAAATACTCAAAATCATCAAAACCGCATGGGAACACGACCACGATGGTGGAGACAAGGAAACCGTCAACATCGCAGGCGTCGAAGCCGGAGAAATCAGCCTCGGCAAAGGCGGCGACGGCACATACAAGGTAACCGACGAACGAGCCTACGGCGCATTATTGCACGACAACGATTTCATGATTCCAGGCGGACAGCCGGCAGCCGAACAAGTCTGGATGCCAAGACGTGAAGCAATGGACGCGAAATACCTCGAAGACATGATCCGCGACCACGACGGCGAACTGCCGGACGGCGTGGAATGGAAGCCGGGAAGGCCGGGCGTGGTCACGTTCCGCAGCACGCGCGGCTTCGTGGACAAGCTGTTCAGCGCGGAACTCGCACCAACCGTCATGCGCCTACTGCTCGCTGACGGATCGGGAAACAACACCGGGAAGGAAACCAAGGAATGAGCAACGAACTCACACCAATCCAGCCGCAACCGCAACAGCAGATCACATTGCAGGACCAGATGGCTTTCGCCAAAGCGGTATGCCAATCCGACATCATCCCCACCGTGTATCGCGGCAAGCCCGCCAACATCCTCGTGGCGGTAGGATACGGTGCTCCGCTCGGACTCACGCCAATGCAAAGCCTCCAGGACATCAGCGTCATCAACGGCAAGCCAACCGCTTCGGCCAGCTTTATCGCCAGTCATGTCCGTATGGCGGGCCACAAGCTCCGTGTCAAGAAGGACGAGAAGGCGTTGAGCGTGACCGCCACCATCGTGCGGTCCGATGATCCAGATTATCCGATCAGCGTCACGCGCGACAAGGCGTGGGCACAGCAGATGGGCTTGCTCAACAAGGACAACTACAGGAAGCAGCCTTTGACGATGCTCACGTGGCGTGCGATTACCGCCGTGGCACGCGAAGCGTGCCCTGAAATCCTTTACGGCGTGCAATACTCGCCCGACGAGCTCCATGACCTTGATACCAACAGTGACGTGCTGGCGGAAGTCGTTGACGATGAACAGCAGCCGTCGCGCCAGAAGCGTCGCGGGTATGGAAGCCGCGCGCGCCAGAATCCAGTCGAACGGGACGAGCGGCAGCCGCAGTCTTGCACGCCCGCACAGGCTGACGCCATTTTCACCATGCTGCGTGATTGCGGTGTCGCGTCGAACGAGGAAGCCGAGCAAGTGCTGTACCGGCTGACCGGCAAGCATGGATTGACGCCACGACTGGTCGGCCGGCAGGACGCGGACAATCTGCTCGTCGCGGCCCCTGATTTCGTTAAACGGAAAATCATGCAGGCATTGCAGGAAATCCGCAAACCACAGCCGGAACAGGTGGAAGTCGTTGACACGACCACCGCCGAACAGGAAAACACTGATACCAAGGAGGCTGAGTGATGGCAGGGGAGACCGTTATCACGATCGTCGGCAATCTGACCGCCGATCCGGAACTGCGCACGACGTCCGCTGGCGCGCAGGTCGCGTCGTTCACGATCGCCAGCACGCCGCGCACCTGGAACCGTAATACGGGCCAGTTTGAAGATGGTCAGGCCTTGTTCATGCGCTGCAGCGCGTGGCGCGACTTGGCCGAACATTGCGCGCAGAGCCTGGGCAAGGGCATGCGTGTGATCGCGCAGGGTCGTTTGCAGCAGCGTTCCTATCAGGCGCAGGACGGCTCCAACCGCACGGTCATCGAGTTGCAGGTGGATGAGATCGGCCCATCGCTCAAGTATGCGACGGCTCAGGTGCAGAAGATGCAGTCAGGCGGATACCAGGGCGGCAACGCCAACGGTGGTGGCTATCAGCAGCCGCAGCAGGCACGGCAGCAGTCGCAGGCTCCGGCCGATGATCCGTGGGGCGCGCCAGCCGGAGAGCCTGACTTCTGATGCGCGAATGGTTGGAACCACCGGACGTGGAACCGGTATGTCCAATCCATGGGTGCACGTTGTATCCGGCGCGCCCCATCCCATGCCCCGAATGCGAAATCGAAGCCGAGGAAGAGGAGGCCGACCAATGAGCGGCAAGCAACGCAAGCGCAGTCGCAAGACCGCGAAGGATAATGGCACGCGCATGGAAACCGCCGTGGAATCCTATTTGCAGTGGGCTCTGGACGACCCGCGCATACAACGCCTCCGTTTGCATGGAAGCAAGGACATCGGGGACATCGGCAACGTGTACTGGCATGGCCAGCCCGTGTGCATCGAAGTGAAATGGACGCAGACCATGGACGCGCCGCAACATATGCGCGAGGCCGTCACGGAAGCGGGAAACATGGACTCGCCCTACCCGTGGGTCATCCAGAAGAAGGCAGGCGTGGGCCTCACGTCCATGCACAAGCTCGGACAACAGCACGCCTACACCGTCACCGAAGTGATGGACGCGATGCTCAGGCTTTCACCATCGGCATTGCGCGCGCGAATCAAACCCGAACCATTGGGAAGGAAGAAAACCATGTGTTTAATCACATTGCAGGAGTTCGCATTGATACTCAACAGTGGATTGCCGCTCGGCCCGGACACGGAGGAATGATGGCTACCAACGTCACCCAGAAGGACAAGACACTACAGAAGGTCATCGACTACTGCAAATCGAAACGCAAAGATTGCCGCATCATGTACACGCGCACCACGAATCATAATCACGACGACAGGATGATTTTGTGCGCGGGAATGAGAGCTTACGGCCATATCATCGACTACTGCACCCACATGCTCGGCTATTCCGGCTCCATGCCTTCCGAGGTGCCGAATCAAAGCGAGGATACGGAATGAGTAGGGCTGATACCACTGCCATGCTGTCCAAGCTGGTTGAGAAGCGTTTGAGGAATCAGACCGCTTTTTGGGCGAGCGAGGTCAGTTTCGACCGCAATACGCCTGAAGGGCGGCGAGTGGATTACGTGGGCTTCAAGCCATTGAACGTCAACGGCGAGCCGGTGCCCGCAAGCGTGGAGAAAGGCTGCTTCGGGTTCTACGAGGTGAAGTCATGCATGGCTGACTTCACGAGCGGCAACGGCCTGACGTTCTACGGCGACCAGAACTATCTGGTCTGCACGAAGGAACTGTGCGACGAGATCGTATGGCAGAAGATGGTGCCGGAGCGCGTGAACGCGATCCTTACCCCCGATTCGACCGGCTCGAAACTGATTCTCGGCCACGTGCAGTCATACAACGACCTGTCATACCGGAGGCGTCCGGCAAGCGAAATCCTCTGGGCAATGGTCAAAGCGAACGGAAAGAGGACAAATTGAGCATCGCGGACGATGAAGCTGAGAAGGTATATCCGACCCGCTACTGGAGTGGAACGCGTGTCAAGGAACAGTTTTCCTGCGACACGGACGATTTGCAGGAAGCGTACCTGCGCGGACGCAACGCGCCACCGGCTGACGCCGAGGTCGAAGCCGTGGCGAAAAAACTGATGTGGTGGGACATGGCACCAGCCTGGGAAGACGTCATGCCAAGTGAGGACTGCTTCTGGACTCTGGCCGAGTCGGAGATGCGCGCCAATTACATCAGGGACGCTCGGGAAATGCTCGAAATAGCACGGAAGGCGGCAAACGAATGAGCATCGAGGACAGGGCTGAAACCATCGCCGTCGCCGTCGCGGTAATGTTCTTCGTCATATTCATCGCCTTCATCGGCTATATCTGCTGGGCTGAAGCGACGGCGGACACCATCATCCTCCGTGATGACGGACAATCATACGCATGTCAGACCAGCAGAATATCCCCAGCGCCACACAACTGCAAACCGGTCAAGGAGAAACGATCATGAGCATCAGATACGTGGAATGTGCCCACTGCGGAGAAGTCGTCGGCACATATTACGTGACCTGCCCATACTGCGGCTACAAGCTTGCCGCGCGCAAGTCGACAGGCATGGATCTGCTGTATGGCATGACCGACGACGAATTCTACAAGCGATTCGGGAGCATGTGATGGAAGATGTTGGAATTCTTCTCACGCCACCACCGGACTTGGTGGAGATCGCCGACGCATTGGACATCATGGCCAAGCCCCACGTCGGCAGCGGTTGGGCGAACATCAACTTCGACGGCCTGCCATGCACCACGCCACGACAGGAGGCCATCTGGATGGAATACAACGGCATCACAAGAGAGGAGGAATGAGATTGGAAAACAAGCAGATTGATTTGGCCGACATTACCGGCATGGTTTGCAAGGCGCTGGAAGTGGAGGACATCGCCGGCATGTCACCGGCTTTGCGGCGAATCATGGAGGTCGACGATCAGAAGGCGATAACCGCGCTTCGAGAAGCATTGCCTGACCTCTGCACTGACTGGCTCCAGAAGGTGTGGCAATACAATTTCGCCAAGCGTGGCCAGATGGGACAGGATTACACGCCGAACTCGCTTGGAGACCTGCTCGCCGAACTCGTCGGCGAGACGGGAACATGTCTTGACCTCTGCGCCGGAAGCGGAAGCCTCACCATCCGCCACCACCTGCACTATCCGTCGACACGATACGTCTGCGTCGAGCTTGACAGCGAGGTTATCCCATTCCTCACTGTGAATCTCGCCATGCGCGGCATCGACGCCGTGATAGTGAATGGTGACGCGATCAGCGGGCAACCGCCCAAGGAGACGTGGACGGTATGCAAAGGACACATCACACGCGGCGGCGAGCCATTCCGCTGTGATGGGACGATCAGCAATCCGCCGTACAACGTGCGGTGGAATCAGCCCGACCTCGCGTCGATGTGGCCGCAATACGCCGGCTATGACCTGCCACCGGAGAATAACGCGAACATGGCTTTTGTCCTTACCGGCATTTCCGAAGCGGACCGCGCCGCTTTCATCCTTCCGAACGGCGTTCTCAGCTCCGACAAGGCCGAGGGAAAGATCAGGCGGCAGCTTGTGGACAACAACCTCGTGGAAGCGGCCGTCTCATGCCCGGCGAGAATGTTCGAAAGCACAAGCATTCCGGTTTGCGTCCTGCTGCTCGCGAAAAACCGTCAGACGCGCGGTATCGCGCTCATTGACGCGGGAAACCGGTGCGTGAGCGAAACCCGGAAACAGAGAGGGCAGCATGGCAGCAAAAGCCATACAAACCGCGTCTACCACAAGGAAATCAATGTCTTCACCGACTCAAACATCGCCGAAACCGTGCGCGAGATCAGGCAAGACGCCGATACGGACACGGTGCGCCACATCACACCCGAAGAATTGGACGGTGACTGCAACCTCACACCCAAACGCTATCTGACACAGCCAATGGATGGAACGAAACCGCACCGACCATTCGCCGAGATCGTGGAAGACATCAACAGGACGGTGGAACGCCGCAACGGCCTGCTGCTCACCGTCAATGCCACCACAGCTCGAATGCTCGGAGTGGACGAGGTTAAGAAGATGCAGGACGAAGGAAACGCCATCTGCGATCAGATGGAAGCCGCCATGAACAGCATCGAAGGCATGGAACCGGTGAAATTGACACGTGGCGAATACATCAGATTCAGCAAAAACAAGAACGAGGTCAGATTCGAGAACAACAGCAAGGAACGCGTCAGCGACGTGCTGCTGCTCATCATGTCGGGCTGGAAGCAGAACATCTACATCTGCAACAACGACGAGAACCGGTATCTCGCTGAATTGCGTGACGCGCTGCTGCCGGAACTGATGAGCGGCAACCTCAAGATCAAGGGCGCGACCAATGGCTAAGCGCGGGTACGTGCAATTGTCGAACGGCTTCTACCTGAACCGGAAGGTGCGCCGTCTACGCCGCACCATGCCCTCTGCCATCAGCGCATTCGTCGTCATGCTTTCCTACTGCGGTGACAATCTCACGGACGGTTACGTGGACGATGATACTGCGGAGTTCGTGCTCGACATCACCGTGCAGGAGCTTGACGCATTGCAGCAGGTCGGATTGATCGAGAGCGTGGACGGCGGCTATGTCATCCACGATTATCTTGAGCACAACCGGAGCCGTCAGCAGGTCATGGCCAAACGCAAGCGTGAGCGCGAACGGTATTCTGCCGAAAGTCTGCCGGCAGAAAGTGCGCAGTCTGCCGGCAGAATCAAAACAGAATCGGGACAAACACCAGAACACCAGAACACCAGAACACCAAAGAAAGAGAAAGAAGAATATTCTTCTTCTTTCTCCAAAGAAATCGGGGTAAGCGACTTCGAGCTAGTGAGGGAGAAGGCGCACGCCAACGCCGACATCATCCGAAACTATCCGAAACTCGACCTATCGGACGCATGGAACGCATTCAACTCGCGGCATTACGGCGAAACACACACCGTCAACGACTGGACGCGCCTATGGAAAGGCTGGTGCCAACGCAGAGCCAACATGAGCGGCATACCACCATCGAAACGCCACATACACACATGGCAGTGCGAACACGTCCTGCAAGCGCTCGGACGCGACAAGGAAACCGCCACCCCAGACCAACGAGCCTGCCAGATGGCGAAACAACTCAACAAGGAGACCGTCAAAATCGAAAAGGAAGGTGAATGATGGACGGCTTGGACAAGGTCAAGAAAATTCTGATTGTCGCACTGGTGGTCCTGATGGGATTAAACATCTATGCGCACTGGCATCTAGCCACGCATCACGATTACGGCATGAAGACGGTCAGGACCGGCGACGTGACATGGGTCTGCCTGACCGACCATGGCACGACCATCGGCTGCGACACAGTGAAAGAATACCGGTGAACGGCATGAGCACGTTGGACACAAGCATCTGGGACGGCTACCTCATCCGGCAGAAGGGTGATATGAGACGCTATACACTCCGAATGTACAAGACGCTCCAAGAGGCATCGGATGTGGCACAGGAGCGCGCCGACTCCCACCACAGGCCTTACGAGGTGCTCGCAACCTGCGATACCTCGCAGCGAATCATTAAGACCATCGAACCAAGGAAAAGCAAATGAAGAAAATCCTCGAAAACATGATCATCAAATGGCACCAGGCCGGATACAGCATCGACGAGATCGCGCCACTCGTGCCGCAAGTGCCCAAAGCCGCAGTCGCTGCCATCATCCACCAGTTCGACAAGGAGACCAGACTTTGACCGACTGCCAGCACTGCCACAAGCCAATGAAACCGGCGGCGGCGAGCATGCTCTGCCCGGACTGCCGCACAGACTATTGGACCATGATTTACCAGCTCGGGCACGTCCAACTGCCCGCCCTGCGCAGCATCATGCTCCGTCAGGCGCACATCGGCCCCATAGGCCACACGCCGAACAAAGGCAACGCGCCACTGCCCATCGACACCCACGCGCAAGACCTCATCGCAGAATCGGAAGCATGGCTCGCCGAACAGGCAGGGAAAATCAGAGCGGCATACGCCGCATACGACTGGCGGAAAGCATGGTGCGCCATCATCAGCAACCGGCACACCATCCTCAACATGAGCACAGCAGCAGACGACTACGCCGCCCTGGAACACATCATCCGACGCAACGAACAAGCACTGACGCCGGAAGACGAGCTCATAATCCTCGGCACCTGCCCAAAATGCGACAGCATGCTCACCGGCACGCCGGAAGCCGAATCGGTCACATGCCAAGGCTGCCACAGGGAATGGGCCGCGCCAGCAATCAAAGCAGCCCGAGACGAAAGACTCTGGCAAGTGCGAATCACCGGCACACCAAGCGACGCGGCCAAAGAGCTGAAACGATACGGCCTGACCATATCACGCAACCTCATCAGCCAATGGCTCAAACGCGGCAAACTACCGCACGCCACGCCGACAAAACACAAGCGGCAGTATGTATTCAACCTCGGCGAGTTGGCCGCACAACTTGACTGTCACCGTTGAAATGCTATACTGTCGTATGTTCGTAAAATGGTTCAGCCAGAAATGGTTGGACCATTATTCATATCTAGCTGCATTCGCTATAATCATCTCTGTCCGGCATGGAGCCTCGCGAAAACCCTTGGGGCCGATGCGAAAAGGACGCCGACATATGCGGCGACACCAGTCACACCGGTAGCCCATAAATGGCTGGGGCTGGTCTGGGGAACTTCGCGGGTGACGTACCCAGGACATGCCGGACACCACAGCCACGGAAGGCGGCAAGGCCACATGAGTCTCCGCAGATGCGCCTGGCACAACTGCCCACAACTCGTCAAACAAGGCACACGCTTCTGCGCCATCCACACACACGCATACGAGCGGCAGCGTGGCAGCTCAACAGCAAGAGGATACGACGCAGCACACCGCCACCTCCGCAGGGCATGGGAGGCACGACTGGCCACAGGCGAAACACACACCTGCGCCAAATGCGGACATCCAGTCACGGCCGCGGACCAATGGGATCTCGGCCACACAGACAACAGACAAAGCTGGACAGGCCCGGAACATCGCAGCTGCAACAGGAAAGACGGACAGCACAAAGCAACCGCAAGCGCCGAACACTGGACACGACACCAAGCCAAGCCACTGCAGCAACCACAGTCGCAGCCAACAGGCAAACCACAAACGCAAACACGACACGACACAAACGAATCAAACGCAAGCGGACAAGCCAAACAAGCACACACAACAAAAACAACAAAACACACGCCAAAACAGGAAAAAATACAATCAACCAACCCGCCAACACCCCTAGGGGGGGTACCCCGAACGGCAAGGCCAAGACCGCCGGTGAGGGGACTCGCAAGTTCGCGGATAGTTCAAGATTTGACGGACTGGCCGATACCGTAATTTTTCCGGTTCGAGGATTGGAGGTCGCATGGCTACGCATGGCGGCGCACGCACGCGCTCCGGTCCGATGCCGGATCCGTCTAGCGCCCGGTCGGACGCGCGTGGTCTTGGCGCTGATATTCTTCCGCTTTCGGCTCGCGGATACCGTTACCGGCCGAAGGCTTTTCCACTGTCCGAGTGGACGATTTGGGACACTTGGAAGGATGACGACGGTTTCCATAAGGAGCGTGACGAGAAGGCCACGGAGGCGTGGAATCGGCGTGAGCGTGAATTGTGGCGTGACTTGTGGCGGTTGCCGCAGGCTATCGCCTGGCATATGCCACGCTACCAGTACATGTTCACGACGATTGCCCTGTACGTGAGGCAGTTCGTGCTTTGCGAGTCTTCGGGGGCGAAGGCCGCTGACCGTACCGCGCTTGCACGGTATGCCGACACCATCGGCTTGACGCCACAAGGCCTTCGTTTGAATGGTTGGGCGATTGTCGATGACGAGCCGAAACCGAAACGCTCGGCAGAATCTTCCGACAAGATCATTCCGTTCAAGAGCGCGAAGCAGCGGTGGCTTGAGAATCAGAAAGAGGATGCGGAATGAGCGAGCAGAAAACGCCGGTTGTTCCGAAGTCCCTTGGTTTCCTTTTTGCCGATTGGATTGCCGCGCACTGCGTTGTGCCTAATGGCTATGATCTGGGCAAGCCGTTTGAGCTTGTCGGCTGGCAGTTGGATAACGCCATCGATTTTTATCGGGTGAAGCCTGATGCGGTGTATGATCCGGCTCGGCCTCGTCAGGCTGCGGCGTTCAAGTGGCGTCGAGGTCAGATCGTCGGCGGGCAGAAGCTTGGCAAGTCGCCTTTCGGCGCGGCAGTCGCTGCTTTTGAGGGTGTTGGGCCTTGCGTGTTCTGCGGATGGGCGCGTGGCGGCGAGACGTTCCGCTGCTCCGACTGGGGTTGCTCATGCGGTTTCGAGTATGAGTATTCTCCGGGTGAGCCGATGGGCATGCCGCGTCGTACCGCTTTGATTCAGCTGCTCGCCACTTCCGAAGAGCAGACGGCGAACGTCTACCGTCCTTTGCAGTCGATGGTGCGCAATGGCCACCTGTCCGACCTGATGAAAGTCCGTGAAGGCTTCATCCGCCTTCCGAACGGCGGTCGCATCGACCCTGTGACGGCTTCGGCGCACTCGAAGCTTGGTAATCCGGTGAACTTCGTGCTCGGTGACGAATCCGGCATCTGGACTCGTCGTAGCGGCATGTTCGAGGTTGGTGACACGGTGATGCGTGGCGCTATGGCCATGGATGGAAGAATGCTTGAGCTGACGAATCCGTGGGATCCGATGGACGCCAGCTTTGGCCAGATGACCTACGAGAGCACGGCGTCGGACATCATGAAGTTCTTCCCGAAGCATGACCCCTCATTGGATTTCGCGGATCCGCAGGATAGGCGGAAGATTCTCGAATTCGTCTATTCCGGTTCGCCGTGGGTGCCGCTCGATCAGGTCGAAGCGACCGCGACCGAGCTTATGGCCCGTGATCCGGCGCAGGCCCGACGTTTCTACGGTTGTGAGATCGTGCAGGGTTTGGGTTCGTATATGCCTGAGCCGCTTTACGATGGCACGATGGTTGACCGTCAGCCGCCCGAGCCGGGTGCTGAGATTTGTCTTGGTTTCGATGGCTCGCAATCCGGTGACTGGACGGCATTGCGTGCGGAGACCGTGGATGGCTGGCGTTGGACGCCGACATACGGGCCGTCAAATCGTCCGGCGTATTGGAATCCGGTTGAATGGGAGGGGCGCATACCGCGAAGCGAGGTCGACGCCTGCGTGTCCGAAATGTTCGACAGGTACAAGGTACAGCGCTTCTACTGCGATCCGCATCCGTGGGAGTCGCAGGTGGACGAGTGGGCATGCCGCTTCGGCGAGGACATCGTGGTGCCTTGGCCGACCAATCGCATCGGGCGCATGTTCGACGCGCTCACCCGTTTCATGGAGGATACCGCCGACCATTCCACGACGCATTCCAACGATCGCATGGCTCGGTTGCATATGATGGCGGCGCGTAAGGTCGCCAAGCCAGGCGACAAGTACGTGCTCGGCAAGCCGAGCGAGAATCAGAAGATCGACATAACCATGGCCGACATCCTCGCGCACGAGGCGGCGTCCGACATGAGGGCGCTCGGCTGGAGCGCAGGCGGCTCACCGGTCATGGTGTACGGCTGGTAAGGAGGCTGTTGTGGAGCTGATACAGGCATCGAGGCTTTCCGACGATGACGCGAAGCTCATCAGGAGCCTCACCTACCGGCTTGCACGACTGCGCAAGCCCCATAGGCAGTGGGATGATTACTATCGCGGACGGCAGGTCATCCAGAGCATCGGCATCGCCGTGCCGGCCGAACTCCGTTCGTTCGTTTTTCCGCTGAATTGGCCGCGCATCGTGGTCGATAGCGTCGTGCAGCGCCAGCAGGTCAAATCCTTCTCCGTGCCGAATGACGACAAGGTGTCAAACGAGCTGCGCGATCTTTGGGAATACAACAACATGGAATCGCAGCAGGTGCTTTTGCACACGGAAACACGCGTGCAGGGCCACGGCTTCGTATGCGTAGGCGCTAACCCGAAGGACAGACGGCATCCACTGATCACCGTCGAATCATCCAGGAACATGATCGCGCGCATCGACCCTCGCACGAGAACCGTCGAATCAGCGCTCCGCGTCTATTTCGACCCTTGGGAGAACGGGACGCCGGACTACGCGACACTGTACACGCCCGAATACACGCTCTGGCTGGAGAAACAGCACGGCAAGTGGGTCATGACCGGCCGCGACGACCACCACCTCGGCGTCGTCCCTGTTGTGCAGTTCCTCAACCGTCCGCGCGCCGGCGACTTCCTTGGCGAGAGCGAGATGGCCGACGTGGTGCGGCCGACAGACATGGCCGCACGCGCCATCCTCGACCTGCAGATCGCCATGGAAACTCACGCGGTGCCAGGAAAATGGGCGATCGGCGTCACGCACAACGACTTCATCGACGCGAAGACCGGACAGCCGGCATCGGCGATAAAGACCTATTTCAACTCGATGCTCACCTCCAAGAACGCGAACGCGAAATTCGGCCAGTTCACTGCATCCGACCTGTCGAACTTCAAGACGGTCATCGACCTGCTGAGCGAGCAGATGAGCGCCATCACCGGTCTTCCGATGCGTTATTTCGGAATGAACACCGCCAATCCGGCAGCCGAGGGAGCCATCCGCGCCGACGAGCTGAGACTGGTGAAGAACGTCGAGCTGAAGAACGCCGTTGACGGCGATGCGTGGTCGCAGGTCATGGCCGTGGCGCACAAGCTCGCCACCAGCGACGACATTAACGCGAATCTGGTGCGCTGCGACTGGGAGGATCCGAACACGCCGACCTACGCTCAGCGTGCTGATGCGATCACGAAGCTCATGGCGTCCGGCATCCTTTCCCGCGAGGGGGCATGGGACGAGCTTGGCTGGAGCGAGGCCCGCAAGGACAAGGAGCGCGAGTACTTCGCCAAGCAGATCAGCGAATCCTATGGCCAATTCATGAAGGACGTGGACTATGGCGGCGACGATGGCGGGGCAGACGCTTCCGCAGGAGGCGACGGCGCAGAACCGTCTGCTGCGCAGTCGAAGCAACCGGCTGGCCGCGACGGTGCTCAGACTGTGGCATAAGCACGCGCAACCAGACTTCGACATCGCCTTCGCGGACATGATGCCCGAACTTTTCCGCGCATTGGACACGGCGCAATACCACACCGCCTCCGACGCGATCGCATCGACGCCGAAAATCATGGAAAGCTTCGACGTGAACGCAGCACACCCGGAATACAAGCCGGATCCATGGCAGTGGGTCGGCGTGAACGGCAACGGCATGGATACCGTGGACGCGATGTGGACGGCGATCACCATCGGCAAGCAGGCCGTATCCAACGGCGCCCCGGTGGACGTGGCCATGGACCGCATAGGCGTGACCTTGGTGCTCAGGACGCGCACCATGCTGGCGGACACTCACCGGTCGGCCACAAGCATGACCGCTCGCTGCATCTGCTACCAATCCACCTACGTGCGCGGCCTGACACCGCCGAGCTGCGGAAGATGCGTCATCCTCGCCGGACAGCCATGCGGCAAGACGCCTTTCGAAAGGCATCCGCACTGCGACTGCATCGCCGTCTACACCGGCCCGAAAGCACCGGCAAACGCATGCACCAGTCCAAGCGAATACCTTGATTCACTGGATGAAGTCCAGCTCGCCAAAGTCCTTGGCGGAAGGGCCAACGCCCGAGCCTACGCGGACGGAGCCGACCTCAACCAGCTGGTTAACGCCCAACGCGGCATCCGCACCGCCCAGATCGACGGGCGGAACATCAAGTACACGACCGAGGGCACCACGCGCCATGGATTCGCCGCATCACGCATGATCGGCTCCGGATACGCCAAGGAATTCGTCAAGAACGGCGGACGGTACACAAAGGTCGACAGGCCGCGTCTCATGCCAGAGACCATTTACGCACGCTGCGGCGACGATCATGAGAAGGCCTTGAGCATGCTCTACAAGTACGGCTGGATCCTCTAGCCGAAATCGAATTTTTCACCGGCATCGCGATGGTGTCGGCGCCGGCACGCGATGTGACGGCCAAGGAAACCACAAGGAGAAAACACAATGCATAGGAAATGGTGGAATCTCATCCGCATCCGCACCATCGAGACCGGTGCCGAACCGGGCGGCGGAGAGCCGCCGCAGCCGGAGCCGCCGCAATCCGACCCACAGGCGAATACCGGCGGCGAAGGCGACGAGAAGCTCGGCGAACACGGCATGACCGCGCTCAAGAACGAGCGCAGGGCCAACAAGTCGCTGCGCGAACAGCTCGCCGCCGCGAACGCCAGAATCAAAGAGTTCGAGGATCGCGACAAGACCGATGCGGAAAAGGCCAGCGAGAGGATCGCCAGCTTGGAGAAGTCCAACAACGGCAATGCAGCGAAGGCACTGCGATACGAGGTCGCCGTCGACAAGCAATTGCCGAAGGTCTTGGCGGAACGTCTGCAGGGATCCACTCGCGAGGAGCTGGAAGCCGACGCGGACAGCCTGCTGAAGCTCGTCAACGTGCAGAACAAGCCGAACGTCAAGCCCGACCCGAGTCAGGGCAAGGGCGGCGACCCGAAGCCGCACAGTCTCTCCGAAGCCATTTCCGCATATTACAAGTAACCGATTCCTTAGGAAGGAGACAACCTTATGGCTGTCACTCTCGCAGAGGCGAAGAACAACGCCCTCGAAGACTACGACCCCTTCGTCATCGACGAATTTCGAAAGTCCAGCGTCATCCTCGATTCCCTCATCTTCGATGATGCCGTGAACCCTGCAGGAGGCGGCGCGACGCTCGACTACTCCTACCGTCGACAGGAGACCCAGCCCACCGCCGAATTCCGCGCCATCAACACGGAATACTCGCCGAGCACCACCACGACCAAGAAGTACAGCACCACACTCGCCGTGCTCGGCGGCGCCTTCGAGATCGACCGAATCCTCGCGAACATCGGCCCGAAGGGATCCGACGAGGTGACACGCAACATCAATGACAAGGTGAAGGCCGCGATAACCCTGTTCCAGGATACCGTGATCAACGGCGACGTTGGCGTGAACGATAAGGCCTTCGACGGCCTGGACAAGGCTCTCACCGGCTCAAGCACCGAGATGAAGCCCACCTCCGGCACCTACGACTGGACCGACCTCGAAGGAGAGAAGGGCAACAAGGCCATCGACACGCTCGACGAATTCCTTGACCTGCTTGACGGCACGCCGACCATCGTGGTCGGCAACAAGAAGGCCCTTGCCCGCGTCCGTGCCATGGTGCGCCGCACCAGCATGTACGTGCGCGAACCGATCGATGGTCTCGCCAACTCGAACGGCCGTCCGATCAGCCGCGAATCCTATGGCGGTATCCTCTTCGCCGACGCCGGCGAGAAGGCCGGCAGCAACGATCCGATCATCCCCATCGCCACAGACGGCACCACTAGCCTGTACGCGTACCGCGTTGGCTTGGACGGCTTCTGCGGCATCACCACCACCGACGGCACCCTCGTGAAGACCTGGCTGCCTGACTTCACCCAGCCGGGCGCAGTGCATCGCGGCGAGGTCGAGCTTGGTCCGGTCGGCGTCGCATTGAAGGCCACCAAGGCCGCTGGCGTGCTTCGTAAGATCAAGGTCAGGTGATCATGATGTGGCGAATCGAAGCTCCGAATAATGAGTACAACGGCGTCACCGCAGGCGTGACCTTCGTCGGTGGCGTCGGTGAGACCGACGTGGATCCGTCCGACTATTTCCAGCGCCACGGCTACACGGTGGCCGAGGTGCAGGCCGACGAACCGAGCACGGTCGCCGACGCCGCGAAGCCGAAGAAGAAGACCAGTGCGAAGGATGGTGAATGATGAAGGAGACCACGAACGGACGTCACGAGAACATGATCCCGGCAAGCGCGGTGTATGTGCCGCAGACGGGCGGTGCAGCTAAGCCGCTCGATACGGTGCTGTCCGGCATGCCCGCCAAGCAGGCTGCTGCGGTGAGTGACGCCACCACAGGTCAGGAGATGGCCACCATCAACGCTTTGCTGGCCAGCCTGCGCAACGCCGGTATCATCGCGAAGTGATCCCATGACCTGGGCGCAAATCGACGATGTCGCAGTCGAACTCGGCCGCGACATCGCCTCCGACAGCACCGAAGGCAGGCAGATCGGGAAATGGCTCCGCCGCGCCGAAATGATGATCCGCAACCGCATCCCAGTGCTGGACGAATGGTGCACGGACGCGAGATATCAGGAAACCGTCATCGAAGTGGAATCCGCAGCCGTCGCACGCAAGGCGCTCAACCCGGAGGGCGTGAGCAGCACCATGCTGCAGATCGACGACGGTAACATGCAGACCAGCATCGACAGCTCGCGCAGTCGCGGCGAGATCTCCATCCTTGACGAGGAATGGGACATGCTGCTGAAACGCGTCAGCAGCGATCTCGCTACGGCGGTCATCGCTCCGGAACCCGTGGTCATCCCGCTGCCGCACTACCCCTACGACTACTGAGGAGGTTGACATGCCAAGCATGGCACCTCTCATCAGAGCCCTGCCGAAACTGCGCCAGATGGCCGAAAGCCTCATGACCGACCAGTGCGTCGTCACCCGCATCGGAGACACCACAACGGATTCGGCCACGGGACTGCCGACCACCGGCACGGAGAAGGTGTACGAAGGCAGCTGCAAGGTGCAGACCAGCGGCGGCCTCGCCAGCGAGCAGACCGAAGGCAGCGCAGCACAAGCCATGGGCGCCGTCTCGTTGGTCTGGTCTTTGTACGTGCATTTTCCATATGGCACTCCAGGCCTTCGCGCCGGTGACGTGGTGGAAGTCACGGAATCCGCTAATCCGCTGCTCGCCGGCAGGCGGCTCAGGCTCGTCTCGCCTCAAAGCGAGAAGACGCACGCCACCGCCTGCCGTTGGAACGTGAAGGAGGACTCATGAGCGGACTGTTCGATGTTTCGCAGTTGACGGCCTTCGGCGATGCGCTGCTCGCCAAGGGCGTGGCTCGCCGCGCCTTGATCTCCGCTTCGGTGAAGAAGGGCGCGCAGAACGTCAAGAACTCGATTCGCGACGACCTGAACGGTTCCGGCAATGCCGCATTCAGGCGTATCCCGATCACCTACACCGTTTCGGAGGGTGCTGGGCGTATCACCGCCGAGATAGGCCCCACCAAGGGCGGAGCGGGTTCGCTCGCGAACATCGCGTTCTTCGGCACCGCGAGGGGCGGTGGAACGCATCGGTTCTACGAGCATGGTGATGAAGAATTGCCGAAGCTTGCGGAATACGTGGCGCGTGCCGCCGTGGAGGTGGTCTGAATGAAGTCGATCATGACGTTGACCGACACGATTCTCGATCATATCCCGAAGCCGGCGACTGGCTGGGCCGTGTACCGGCAGACGGCGCCTAAGCCTACGGAGAAGCCGCCGTGGGTGATTGAGACGGTCACGACCAACGGTCACATCGTCGGCGAAACGCAGCATGTGCATTGCGGCATCGGCACTTTGACGGTGCGCATCGTGAGCACTACGGCCGATTCCGTCAACGTGCTGGCCGATGACCTCATGATTCCAGGACTTGCTGGCAAACGGTTCGTCGCGCAGGGGTTCGATACCGGCTGTCTGACTCTGTTCTCCGATTCCGGCGCTTACGCGGCCGGGCTTACCGCAGAGGAAACGAGCCTGCTCTATCAGGTGCGCCTATTGACTTTCAAATTCAACTGGTCACGCATGTGACCCCAAATATTTAAGGAGGAGTCATGGTTTTGACTCTGGGAACCGAAGTTCCTTCCACACCTGCGGACGGTCTGGTCAACACGATCTGGGTGCCGTCCATCAAGGACATCCAGAAGCCGACCGCTGCAGAGATCGGCGCCGGCACCGACCTGAGCAACTACGTCACCCTGGGCGGCTGGTCGTGCTCGCCGTCGCAGGATTCCATCTCCGACCAGCGTGAGAACAGCGCGCAGGATTACGAGAATCCCGGTCGCAAGAAGATCAGCGGCCCGAGCATCGAGGTCATCGACAACACGAACACTTCGCATTCCGCTCAAAACGCTGCAATGGATACGTTGACCGAGGGGGCGGAAGGCTACTTCGTGCGCCGCTACGGCAAGCAGACGGATACGACTTTTGTCGCCGGAGATACGGTGAACGTGTATGCGGTCCGTATCGGCATGAGTGCCAAGGTGGCGATCGCTGCGAACAGTGTGCTGCGCAGCAAGGTCAATTTCTCCGTCCGAGCTCCTGGCTGGGCGGAGAACGTGAAGGTCGCCTGATTGATTCTTCCAGCACCGGACTTTCACCCCTTTCTCCGGTGCTGGATTTTCTTTTTGAAGAAGGGGGGCATGGTTTTTCAAGGCAAAGGAATGTTTTATGCTTAAGGTCACCAGACGTATCATGGAGGTCTCCATCATCCTCAACCAGCAGGTCGCCGAGGACATTGCGCGCTTGGGTGATGCGCTGGCCGAGGAGACCACGCGCGAACAAATCACGGAGGCCGGGACGAACCGGCAGGCGAAGGCCACCGCGCGGCGCATCGAAGAGCTACGCGAACAGGCGGATGCGGAGACATTGAAGCTCACGTTGCGGGCATTGCCGGTAAGCAAGTGGGCGCAGGCATTGGCCGCGCACCGCAATGACAACGGCACGAACGACATGTTCGGCACCGCCGCTGCGGCACTGCCGCTCATGCTTGATTCCGCGACCATCGGCGGCAAGCCTGTGGCCGACGAGGACAAGACCGAACAGGCGTGGCGTGGCCTGTTCGACGAACTCACCGATGGCCAGTTCACGCCGCTATGGCAGGCCATCGCCGAACTGAACGGCACCGCAGCGGACCCAAAAGCGGCATTCGACCTCGCCTCGCAGGTTCTCCGCAACTAGTCGAGGATCTTAAGATCTGCCGCCAGCTCGGCATCAGCTATAAGCGTTTCATGGGCTGGCGCCCGAGTGAGGGCGATGAGATCGAATGGGATGAGACGGAACGCAATTGGATGCGTTCATTGGCTGAATACGAACGGTCATTATGCCCCATGTGCGGTTTGCCTCGCTCGATCTGCCAAGACCCGAAGGGTGAACTTACATTGCATGCCGAAACCAGCGTCTGCTGGGCCACTGCGCACATGCAGCAGGCCATGAAACGGTGGACAGAGGCCAACGGCAAGGACAATCCGGCCGCGAACGCCTTGGTGGCGCATTTGACCTGATTTTTGGAGGATGCTTTGGCGGAGAACAAGAACATCGTCATCCGGTTGATGGCAGACACAGCCTCCTATGAGGCGGCGATGACCCGCGCCGGAAGCACTGCGAAAACAGTCGCATCCGGCATGGAGAACACAGGCCGCAAGTCCGCGCTCATCGCCAGCGGCATGACCGCAGCAGGTTTGGCCGTGGCCGCTTTCGGCGTGGCCGCAGTCAAGATGGCAGCAGACTTCGACCAGCAGATGAGCACCGTCCAGGCGAACACCGGCGCGACCAGCGCCCAAATGGATCAGTTGCGTGCCGCCGCCATCGAGGCCGGAGCTTCCACGGTTTATTCCGCTTCGGATTCCGCCGACGCGATCAACGATCTCGGCAAGGCCGGCATGAGCGTCACGGATATTCTCACAGGCGGCTTGTCTGGCGCTTTGAATCTGGCCGCGTCCGATGGAATGGCCGTTGGGGATGCCGCCGAATACATGGCCAACGCGTTGAGCATGTTCCACCTGAAGGGGTCCCAGGCTTCCCAGGTGGCCGATACCTTGGCGGCTGGCGCAGGCAAGGCAGTCGGCAATGTCTCCGATTTCGGCGAGGCGTTGAACAATTGCGGCGCGCAGGCGAACAGTTTCGGCATGAACGTGCAGGAGACTACCGGCGTTCTGGCGTTGTTCGCCCAGAACGGTACCATCGGCGCCGAGGCCGGCACCCAGTTGAACAGTATGCTGATGAAACTGGCCGCCCCGTCCGCCGAAGCCTCCAATACGATGAAGGAATTGGGCATCAGCGCATATGACGCTCAACATCATTTCGTCGGCATGGCGAATTTCGCCGGACAGTTGCAGAAGGCCGAAAAGAACCTGACTGACGAGCAGCGCAATCAGGCGAACGCGACCATCTTCGGCAGTTACGCGATCAAGGCAGCGAACTACCTGTACGAGGCGGGCGAGTCCGGTGTCAACAAGTGGACGAAGGCCGTATCCGAAAGCGGGTACGCCGCCGAGCAGGCGGCTGCGAAGAACAACAATCTCAAGGGTGATCTGGAGAATCTGAGTGGTTCGATGGAATCCTTGATGATTTCCGTCGGCGAGGGCGCTCAAGGCCCGTTACGCAAGATGGTGCAGGGCTTGGATACGATGGTTGACACGTTCGCCGGTTTGCCGTCCGGAGCGCAGCAGACCATCGTGGTCATGGCATCATTGGCCGGCGTGTTCGGAGCCGTGCACAAGGCCGCGGGCAATCTCAACGGCAGCACCAGCACGATGGCCAACAACATCGGTCTGGCCATCGATCCGATTCAACGCGTCAAGACTGCGCTTGGATCCGCGCAGACCGCTTTCGACCTGTTCAAGGGTTCTTCGATGAGCGCTTCCGAGCAGATGGAGGCGTTCGGCACGTCCGCTTCCAAGGCGCAGTTGAAGACCGCTGGTTTCAAGGCGGTCGGCAGCAGTGTCATGAGCCTGCTTGGCGGCCCGTGGGGCATCGCCCTGACGGTGGCCGGCGTGGCGTTATCGGCTTTCATCAGCCGCCAGCAGAAGGCCAAGGAAGCCGCCGAGCAATTGCAGTCGGCTCTGGAATCCGGCAGCAACATCAGCGAGACCATCGCCGGAGCCTATCAGGATATGAGCAGTGGCGGTGTCAAGTTGACCACGTGGCTTGACAAGGCGGGTATCAGCCTGACCGACATGACCAGCGCGGCCATGGGGAACGAAGCCGCGTTGAAGCGCGTCAACAAGCAGATCAAGGAAATCGACAAGCCCGGCATTGGCGGAACTGCGGCAGCCGCCATCAAGAAAGCCCTGAAAGAGGAATCAAAGGCCTACGATGATGCTTCCAAGAAGGCCAATGAGAAAAGCAAGGCCGCCAAGAACGCGGTGGATGCTGACGGAAAGTCTGCATCGGCAGCGAAGGAAGCTGCCAGCGCGAACAAAGAGCTTGGCTCTTCCGCTTCGGATGCGTCAAGCCAAATCGATGATCTTGTCCATGCACTGTTCGGCCTGGAGTCCGGCAACCTGACTGCAGACCAGGCGGTCGACCAGCTGAACCAGAAGATTGGCGAACTGTCCGACACCTGCAAGGACAATGGCGTGGTGTTCGACCAGAGCGGGAATCTGCTCAACCGATTTTCCGAGCAGGGTACCAAGACCAAGCAGGCTTTGGAGGACATCGCCAGCAGCGCCCAGAACGCTGCGGAGAAGATTCTCAAGCAGGGCGAGAGCACCGGTTTCAGCAGCGGTGAGATCGAGCGTGCGAACGGCGTGCTGCAGGATGCTCGTGACGCGATCATCCGACAGGCCGAAGCCTCGGGCATGAGCGAACAGGCCGCTAACGCCCTGGCCGACCGTTGGGGTCTGAGTTCCGACAGCATCAAAGCATCCATCGACAACATCAAGAAGACCGCCGACAACAACAAGGCGAAGCTTGATGTCGACGATTCCAAGGCCAAGTCGAAGACCGATAATGCGAAGAAAAACGTTGATTCGGTCAATAAGGCTAAGGGCACAGCGAAGCTCGATGCCGACGATAAGGCGTCCGGCAAGGCCAAGAATGCCGAGAAGAACGTCGAATCCGCGAGCAAGTCCAAAGGCAAGGCCACTCTTGACGCGACGGACAAGGCTTCCGGCAAGGCCGACAAGGCGAAGGACAATGTCAGGTCGGTCAACAACGCCAAAGGCACCGCGAAGCTCGATGCCACGGACAAGGCCAGCGGCAAAATCAATGCCGTCAACGGCATGAAGCTGAACAACAAGAACATGGTCCTTACCGCTTCTGACCATGCGTCCAGCAAGATCAATGCGGTAAACAATAAGCGTCTGAATAACAAGAAGACCACGCTGAACGCTTCCGACAAGGCGTCCAGCAAAGTGGATTCCGTGAACCGTAAGACTATCGGCGACAAGCACTTCACGGTCAGGGTCACTGACCATGCTTCCGTGACCTTGCGGAGCATCCAGAATTATCAGATTGCGGACAAGAGCTTCACCGTCACGGAGAAGACGAAGAAGGTGGGCGGCTACACCGGTGGAATGTTCACTGACGGCGCCTTCCAGCAGTTCGCCGGAGGCGGCATGTTCTCCGGCTACGTGGATCCAGCGTGGGCGCCCGGCAATGGTTTGAGCGACAGCGTGTATCTGCTCAACGCTCGTCTCGCTGCGGGCGAGTACACGCACAATGCTGCGGCCACGGCCTATTACGGCGTCGATACCATGCGCCTGCTGAACGAGCGGAAGATTCCACGTGAAGTGTTTGCCACAGCCAATCAGATGACAGACAATCAGGTCAGCGTACAGGTTGATACCGCTTCCGTGGTGGCGGCGATAACCAGCCTGCACAACGATCTTGGCGCGATTATCAGCGCCGCGTCCGATGATTCGACAGTCAGCGACCGCGACTTGGGGAGGTTGATCCGAAAATATGCGCGAGCTTAAATACACGTCGCATGATGGCACGGTCATCGACCTCAACACCGGCAGTCTGTGGGTCGCCGATTTGCAGGAAATGCGAGGGTACGCATGGACGTACACGCTAGCCACGCGCGGCATCAACTCGGTGAGCAGAAACGCTTCGACGTCGAAAATGACCGTCCGCACCACGGATCCGTCAAGATTGGACATGGTGCAGACGGCTTTCGATTCGGACGTTCAGGCCGTTACGCCAGGCATGTTGACCGTCGACGGCGAATGGTCCCAGAGGGCGTATGTCGTCGGCTCATCGCTTGGTCTGGTGCCTTGGCCGGCCTATGCGCAGATTGACTACACGGTCGTCTTGTGTGATGGCGTCTGGCGTCGCGCGTTGCCGGTGCAGCATTTCTTTCCGATGACGGCAGGCACCGGCTCGCAGATTGACCTTCCACTGGACTTGCCGACCGATTTGGCTCCATCAAGAATCGCTTTGACGGTGCATAATCCGACCGGCAAGGCCGCCGAGTTCACCGCGGTCATTTTCGGCCCTTGCGTCAACCCGTCTTTTCGGATTGGCGGCAACACTTACGCGGTTGATGTGACAGTGCCGGAAGGCGGTCATATGTCGCTGTCGGCCACCGGATTGCGGAAGTCGATAACGCTGACAGCTGAAAACGGCGACGTTTCGGATGTTTTCGACAAGGGCGTTCGCGGGAACGGCAGTGGAAGCGGCTCGTATGTTTTCGAGCCGATACCGGCCGGAGATTCGCTGTTGACGGTTTCCGGCAATTATGGAATCGATTTGACCATGTTCGACGTTTCTGGAGGTGTGCCTTGGCTGACGTTATCCTCGCCGATGGCAAGCTGACGCCACATGCGAGCGTATCGCAGGTGACGTTGGATTGGGCTTGCGGCACGGACGAAAACGACTTCGAACTGACCATCGATGATCCGGATGCGCCGGAAATTGAACGTGGCTGGTATTTCTGGCTTGACGGAAGTGATGTTGGAGGCCGAATAGTCGATCGCCGCGTGTCCGTCGCCGGAGGAATGTCTACGACAACCTGGATAGGTCAATCGTGGACCGGAATGTTGGCGGCGAAGATATTGCAGCCGGATGCGAATCAGGATTACCTGACAGTCTCCGGCAAGCTGCCTGACATCCTCAAAAACCTTTTGAAGCGCATCGGTCTGGATACGGTTTTCACTGTCGATTCCTCCGATGCTTCCACTTTGTCGAATTGGATGTTCCAGAATCCACGTTATGTGGACGCCTACACCGGCTTGCGCACATTGCTTGCATCATGTGGCCGTAGGCTTGATTTCAAAGTGTCCGGCAACAAGATCCTGCTTGGTATCGTGCCGGTGCAGACCGTCGCGAACACGATCGATTCCGACTTGGTGGATTTCAAGGCCGAAACTAACCGTCGCGCGGTGAATCATCTTATCGGCCTTGGCTCGCAGGATCTCAAGAACCGTCTGGTTGTCAACTGCTTCGCGGATGCGAAAGGCGCGGTAAGCGATAAGCAGACGTTCAGCGGCGTGGACGAGGTCTGCGCCATATACGATTACTCAAATGCTGATTATGATGCGTTGAAGTCCGAGACGAAGAAGCATTTGCAGGAATTGCAGACCGGTGGATCGGTCGAGGTGACGTTGTCCGATGAGGTCGGCGACGGTCTGCGTGTGGATGACAAGATTGTTGCGACGGATCAGGCTTCCGGTGTCAACGTCACCGCCGTGGTGACGAAGCGGGTCGTGAAAATCGATTCCGGGATTTTGACTTCGACGTTCGAGGTCGGACTGCCGGTGCAGTCGGCGAATGCGAACTATTCCGGTTCTTCGTCTTCCTCTTCGTCTTCCGGTGGTTCGGCTGGCGGTGGCGTGTCTTTGACGGCTGGCCGTGGCCTGTCGATTTCAGGCGGCACGATCAACGCGGAGGTCGCTTCCGAGGATTTGGATTCCGTCAGACAGGTCGCCGAGTCTGCGAACAGGACGGCTTCCGGGTTCGCAGCGCAGATCGGCAAGGCGAATCAGACCGCCGAGGATGCGAAGAACGTAGCCGATGCGGCCAAGAGCGTGGCCGACAGCGCCAAGTCGGGCATGATGACCGACGCCGAACGGTCGAAGCTCGCTTCGGTCGAACGGGGCGCGAACGCCTACACGCTGCCGAAGGCGTCCACGGACGTGTTGGGCGGCGTGAAGGTGGACGGTTCCACGATCGTGAGCGTGGATGGCGTCATCAGCGCGCATGTCGGCGACGGCGCTTCCGGGAAGGCCGTGTTTCCGGTCGGCTATGTGGTGATGAACACGACGGGCGTTGACCCTTCCGTTGATTTCGGCGGCACGTGGAGGCAGTTGCCGTCTTTGGATTTCTACACGTTTGAAAGGATAGGCTAGTGAAATCGGATGGTTACGTGAAGTACGTGTGCGACAAGTGCGGCAAGACCGCCTATGTCGCCGCTGGCGATACGGAGGCGCGTGAATGGTACACCGTGCGCCGGTATTCGGCTGGCAAGGCGACCCGCATCGCGGATGATGTGGCACCTGACATTTACGAATTGTGTTCCAAGTGCAATACGTCTTTCATGGCGTTCATGCAGCAGGATGACGCTTCGTTTGAAGCATGGTTGAAGGAGGTTGGACAGTGACCATCGAACTGGTTGACGGCAAGGCCGGCACGGCTCATATTTCAAGCGAGGACAAGGCGATCATCCATCAGGCCAAGTTTTCGAAGTCTGACGTGGTGTTCGACTGGGGCGACGCGTTCAAGTGTTCGATGAGTTCGTCCAACAGGGCGACGGTCGGCACTGGTTGCGCGTCGATACAGGGCTTGGACTGGCATATCACGTCGGCGGAATCGGTGACGATTTCCAACGGGTCGCAGGGTATGAAACGCAATGACATCATTTGCGCGCATTACAATCGTAACCCCAAGAACGGTAATGAGCTGGTGGAGTTGGTCGTGTTGAAGGGTTCTCCGAATGCGACTGCCGCCGCCGACCCGACCATTCCGTCAGGGAAGATATTGTCCGGCGCGGTTGACGCATACATGCCTCTCTGGCGTATTCCGTTGGATGGCATCACGGTCGGTACGCCGGTGCGCCTGTTCACGCCGAGGGGGGCTTTGTGGGATTCCGTAACCCTTGACCGGCAGCCTTTCCCGTTTTTTGGCAATAGCATGCGATTG